>VAPK010078102.1_pt1 | contig 13998 bp, 13 predicted proteins | sample 3395031 | NCBI WGS metagenome assembly VAPK01 (sample SAMN08290443, study PRJNA428436) | hydrothermal vent metagenome | isolation source: Deep-sea hydrothermal vent chimney 1 | place: Pacific Ocean: Juan De Fuca Ridge | reverse complement strand
CATTATGAGTCCTTATTTTCTACATATATGAAAATAGTTACTAATATCCTCAATACTCCATTAATCGCATACTAGCGCCATTTTCACGCAGTAAATAAATTGAAATCAGTGAAAAATAACTCGTATTAATGGTGTCACATAAGAAGAAAATCTAAATTTCATCTAATTTTGAGTCACAAGTTACTTTTAACAAACATGAATACATCACCAATTCAAAATAAAGACCTTACAAAGAGATAAAGCAAAGGTATAAGGTAATATTTTACACGATAAGAGTTTCATGAAAAAGTTAGCTGATACCCCATTGCTTTATAAGCTTTTTCTCGTTTACGGAACATTCGTTCGAGCATTGGAATGGATGAATCAACATAATCAAAGATCGTAACGCTGTCTTTGCCATCTGATTCACGATGTATTCTACCTGCGTACTGAGCCAACAAACCTTTCCATGCGATTGGCATTGCCAGAAAAAAAGTATCAAGCCTCGGCAAATCAAAACCTTCGCCAATATATTTTCCTGTAGCGACGATAGCTTGAGCAACCTCAATTTGTTCATTAGCAATTTTACGCTCCTTCGCTCGCATAGCCCCTCTAAGTGTGACTGAATGTATTCCTCGCTCGACAAGAAGCTGATTAATCAGCTCAGCATGTTCCCGCCGTTCCGTCAGAATCAATGGATATTTGCCTTTAGCAATTATTACAATGACATCATTAACAATTTTTTTAGTGCGGTCGTTATCTTCCATAATCCAGCGGTACACATCACTAATACGTGGTCGTTCTTCGCCCTTTACAAGATCTAGATATGATTCATTATATAGTTGTGTTACCACGACCTGCTGTTCAAATCTCTCTGTGTGATTTGATTTGACCTTATGACGGATTGGTCCTACAAGCATAAAAATAATTTTCTGATGGCCATCTTGTCGATCGGGTGTTGCGGTTAGCCCCAATACATATTTTGCCCGCACTTCATTGAGTACCATCTCGAATCGCGGAGCAGAAACATGATGACACTCGTCAATAATAATCTGGCCATAATCCTGGATAAGTGGATCCACTGTATTATCTTTTTTGTTGATTAGACTCTGATAGGTGGCAACATCTATCTGACCAGTTGGTTTTTTCTTACCTCCACCAATAACACCAACTTCAGTATTACTCAAAAATGATTTTAAGCGTATCTGCCACTGCTCAAGGAGTTGACGACTGTGAGTCAAAATCAAAGTGTTAACTTTTCGTTTGTTAATGAGCCCTATTGCAACAACTGTTTTTCCAAACGCAGTGGGAGCATGCAAAACACCCGTGTTATGTTTAGCTATTATATTAACTGCTTTCAATTGATCTTTACGTAATGTTCCAATAAATTTTAACGATTTTAGTTTTCTCCCTGTTTCTCTTTTGTCATCAATGATTGCTGTGATATTATGTTCTTTCAGTAGTTCCAAAGCTTCATCCAAGCAGCCCCTCGGTATAGATAAATAACCTTGCTCTATTCGTGCACAAGTGATGTACCTTGGAATACCATGAGTAGAAAATCGTAGTGCTTGAGTTTTAAAAAATACTGGATTCGAAAAACTAGCCAATCGTTTAAGCCTAGCAGCGAGTGGAGATGGAATTTCATCCAGCTTAAAATAGTTATGATTGGCTAAGGTCAAGGTAATCTGCTTAGGGCAACGGTCAATTTTTATAGGCTTAATCTTTTTCCCTTGCTCCCAAGGAGGTCGAGCATCAATAAGTTGTTGCTTTGTATCTATTAAAGTATTCGGTGTTAACTTAGTCAGTAGTTCTTTCAATTGCTTCGGCAGAAGTGCTTTTACCTGACTCAAAAACTGCCATTGATCGGGGTAAGGAATTAAATCATGGTCAACAAACTGACTATTACCCATCTTTCTCGCTTGGTATTGCAGTGGTAGTGCAATCAAATTACCAAAACCACCTTCCGGCATAATATCTTGATTGGGAAACAATCGATCATAAGAATCAAATGATAAATCAGGATGGATTTCCATTGCCTTATCAAGTAACCCGAATCCGAGCAATCTCGCGTCTCTGGCGAGTACAGATTCAGAAAAAAATATCCAGAGATGAGCACCATTACCTGAGCGAGAGATTTCAATAGCATGAGGTATATTTAATTGTAAGCAGGCTTTCGCCATTGCTTGCACTGCATCTTGCCAATCATCTTTATCAAAATCTGCGGCAAGTAAGTTACAAGTATTATCTGCAAGAAGCGGGTATAAACCTACAACCTGTTTACCCGCCAAGTGATCATAAATTATCTTATCATCAAGCGCTTTGTAGTCTCGATGATGACACTCATTACATTTTATTCTGGGTTTATTACACTTTCCAGATACCCATTCATTATGACAGGAAAAAGAATAGCCACTGCGTCCTTTTGAGTTTTCCCATCGACGAGCAAAGATGTCTTGTCGACCTTTAAATAATTTTGAGAACAACTCAACTTTCTGTTTAATCGATAACTGTGCAGGTATTTTCTTTGAGTTATTTTTCTCTTTCGAATATTGCTCTGATATTGCTTCACGTCTAGCTATCAAAGCGTCTCGTTCTTCTGTTAATTTTACAAGTCGCTTATCAATATCTTGCAACTCTTTCTTAACACTATTTTTCTGAAGCATCATTAAGCTTCCCTTTTCTCACTGTATGAAAGTGAGTTTATTTTTACTTATAATTAAAACCATCAAAATAAGCTGATAGTAATAAATTTTTTCTCTCAAACTCATTTTCAATATGTATGCACATTTCTTCAGTCAATAAGTCTAAATGTAATCCCGGCAACTCTTCTTGTCTCAACGCATCAATCATTCTTACAGTCTCTTCTTTTGCGATATCTCTCGCTCTTCGACCTAATAAACAAGCGCCTGCTTGCATGACATCCCAATCATACGTTTCTAAAATTTGTTCTTCTGAATACAACGTATCCTTTACTTCCGGTATTAACTCATAAGTTGATAATAAATATGCAATGTCTTTCGCATCTTTGTTACGAAGTTCAGACGCCCTATCCGCCCATGAAATTATTTTTAATAAGCTCATACCTGCCGGTGTTGCAACAGGTATGTCCAGTACGGGTTCTTCTTGAATGCGTAACCACTCTGCATTATCGCAAGCTTCTTTAAATCCAAGCACATTCATTATTATCTCGCCTTTCGGCGGCCACGCAATTAAATACTTTTCATCTTCAACATCACCAAAAGGCACAATATCAACAACCATATCAGCAGGACTCAGTAATCGATGTTGTGCTTTTGTTTCACGAAACCCTTTTTCACATAACGTGTTCTTAGTAATAGCAAAGGCATTCCAGTCAGGTACTTCTATCGCAAAATCAACATCATCTGTTGCACGTTGAATTTTTGCACCGTGCCCGTGATGCAACACCAAATCTCTCGCCGTTGCACCCACCACGATATAAGGTATTTTTAATTTTGACAAAACACTGTTAACAGAATCAAATACTTCACAAATTCGAGGATCAACCTTCCCTGATATGTTGAGCAATATACTCGTCATAAATTCTCCGTGCGGTTTCAATATTCCTTGTGTCACCCGTTGCAACTAAATCTGCATAGGCAAGAATAGGGTGAACGAGTTCTTTTTGTTCGTTCATATAAGGTTCAGTAATATTTTCCGTCCAAAAAGTTCTATAAATAATAACGGTAGTTGCATTATCATCTATCCAATCTGTCACTTTACGTAACCGAGCATCAACTAAAAACTGAGTTAATGCGATATCATGCAGATAAACAGTTACCACTTGAGGCTTGAGGTAATCAGTATATTTTGCAGCCGCAATTTCCCCCCCCCAATAGGCATCGTATTTTCGTATATCAAACTCTTTCCACCAATAAGGCGTATCTGCTATAAATTGACCTATCAATTGTTTCGGTCTTAATTTTTCAGGATAGGCTTCTACCCAGCGATCTAATAATTTCTGATAGTTAACGATACGTCGCTCTTGTTTCTTGCCTTTATCCCGAATGAGATCGGCTGCTTTTAATCCATTGATAACCCAACCGACTGTTCCTACTGCGACACCTGCTTTTTCAGCAATCTCACGATAAGGTGCATTAACCAACTCAGGTTGACATAAAAATGTGAAGACGACCTTTAGCCCTGTTGGTTCAAAAGCTCTATTAACTCCGGTATTTGTGGGCATCAATTTATTGGGTCTTTCTCTGCGATTTCCCTTCACATACACATATATGGGGGGCACATTAATATATGCATTCCCTACAGTATCAATAAATTGAACATTTTCATGGCGTAACTTTTCTGCCATTTTAGGATCGACATAATCGGCAATAAGTACTCCTTGTTCAGGTAAATTTTTCACTTGATTAATCAACGCACCCAAATTGGCCTGTTGTGCCCATTTTTTAACTTCCGCAGCTAATATCGTCTTCCCTTCATCTAACCTAATGAGTGCGTCAACCTGACAATCATTGATTCTGATCTCTGCCTCCTCAATATATAGACACAGTCCTGTCTCTCTTCTCAACGCCCGCAAAGCCTGCTTAAGAATATCTTGTTCTGTATTATCTTCCTGCTCAATCATGAACACCAATATACTACGTACATTAATAATGTACAGTTATATTTTATGTACAAATATCCTTATGGCTTCAACTCAACTAACTAGGTATGTCGGATATATTACAGAGAATAATTATCAACCACACGATCTCTCGAAAACAGTGTTGTACTCAATTTTTGGGCTTTTTTCAGATTCTGAAATTCACGAAAAACAATTTTGGTCACAGAATGGTCACATTCTGGTCACATGGCATTTTTGGAAGTTTTTTGAAGGAGAGGAAAATGTTCAATTTTTGAAAATGGTGGCTACACCTAGATTCGAACTAGGGACCCCGGCATTATGAGTGCCGTGCTCTAACCAACTGAGCTATGTAGCCTTTTTCATTTTTTTCTCGGAGTGTGTACTTACTTCAGGACAAAAAAATTGATTTTTTTTGCCCTAAAAAAAGAAAAGCCACTCCATCTTTTCTTCTCTTTTTTTGGCCACGACCCAATCCTTATGAGTGTTGTGCTCTAACCAGCTGAGCTATGTAGCCATTCTTGTGCCAACACAAATCTGCTTTGGCGAAAGAGCGCGCATTGTCGTTGTTCAGCTTCTTTTTGTCAAGCTAAAAAGCCTGTTGGGCGCTCTAAAAAAACCTTAAATAACTCAATAAAATCAATAGGTTAAGCTTGGTTTGTTGTCAGAATAAATTCTGACCTACGACTGTCCAAATATTTTAGACGTTGAAACGAAAGTGCATTACATCGCCATCTTGTACGATGTATTCCTTACCTTCCAATCGTAATTTGCCGGCTTCTTTACAGCCGTGTTCACCCTTATTAGCTACGAAGTCTTCGTAGGCCATAACTTCCGCACGGATGAAGCCTTTTTGGAAGTCTGTGTGAATCACGCCAGCAGCTTCAGGTGCAGTCGCACCTACTTTTACTGTCCAGGCACGCACTTCTTTAACACCTGCAGTGAAATATGTTTGTAAGCCGAGCAAAGAATAGGCAGCAAAAATAACGCGATTTAAACCCGGTTCTTTAAGACCTAATTCTGATAAAAATTCTTTTAAATCTTCGTCATCTAACTCAACCATTTCTGCTTCCATCGCAGCACAAACAGGTACAACAACTGAACCTTCTGCTTTGGCATGGGCAATCACTTTGTCGAGCATAGGATTATTTTCAAAACCATCTTCAGCGACATTGGCAATGTATAAAACAGGCTTAATGGTGAGGAGGAAAAACTCATGCAAACTTGCGAGTTCATCTTCGTCTAAATCCATTAAACGAACCGCATTACCTTCATCTAACTGAATTTTTACTTTATCTAATAAAACAAGTTTGGTTTTTGCTTCTTTATCGCCTGACTTGGCAACTTTAGTATAACGATAAATTGCTTTTTCAATAGCATCCATGTCAGCTAATGCGAGTTCTGTATCAATAACTTCAACATCATCTAAAGGATTAATTTTTCCTGTCACATGCACAACGTCATCATCTTCAAAGCAACGCACAACATGCACGATGGCATCAGTCTCACGAATGTTAGCAAGAAACTTATTACCTAAGCCTTCACCTTTTGACGCACCAGCCACTAAACCTGCAATATCAACAAACTCCATTGTGGTTGGAATTGTTTTTTCTGGCACAACAATTTCTGCGAGTTTATCCTGACGTGGATCAGGTACAGGGACGATGCCAACATTAGGCTCGATTGTACAAAAAGGATAATTCTCTGCCTGAATACCCGCTTTAGTTAACGCATTAAATAAAGTTGATTTGCCTACGTTAGGTAAGCCGACAATACCGCATTTTACGCCCATAGTTATTTATCCGTATGTAATTCGTTCATGGCTTTTTGTATTTCACCTTCGATAACAAGTGGCAATACGTTTAAAGCGCGTTCAATATTTCTTTCGATACTGATTTGATCATCAGTGGATGCTTTTTTTAATACATGATTAGTGACTTTGCTTTTTTCACCGGGATGGCCAATACCTAAACGTAGGCGTAAATAATTATTGCCACCCATTTTACTGGCTATGTCACGCAGGCCATTATGCCCGCCGTGTCCACCACCTTTTTTTAACCTTGCTGTATCAACTGATAAATCAAGTTCATCATGCACGACTAAAATTTCATCAAGATTAATTTTATAAAAGTGCGCCAAGGCTTGAACAGCCTGGCCGCTAAGGTTCATAAAGGTCATTGGTTTAAGTAACCAAACGTCTTCGCCATTGTGCTTGTAACGTGCGGTTTCCCCATGAAACTTCTTATCGAACTTGAAACTAAGATTATGTTTTCTAGCCAACTCGTCTAAAAACCAAAAGCCGGCGTTGTGTCGTGTACGCTCATATTCAGAACCAGGATTTCCTAGTCCAACTATGAGGGATACGCGAGACAACGCCGGCTTCCAGTAGGGTTTAGAAAACTGCGAGCTTATTCAGCAGCAGGTTCTTCACCGCCTTCAGCATCTGGTGCAGCTGCTTCTGCTGCTTCTGCTGCTGCAGCATCTTCTTCTTCTTCTGAAGCACCACGTGGCATGTGTACTGATGCAACCGGTTGGTCATGCGCTTCACCATGAGAAAGTTCAACTAACTCAACACCTGCAGGTACTATGATATCTGACATATGTACGCTGTGATCGAGTTCTAATGAAGACAAATCAACCTCTAAATACTCAGGTAAATCTTTTGGTAAACATGCAACTTCAATTTCAGAAATGCTATGTGTAACCAAACCACCTTCTTTAGCACCAGGACATTCTTCTGCATTAATGAAATGCAATGGTACACGTAGGTGTAATTTTTCAGTTGCACTTACACGTAAGAAATCAGCATGCATAATTGCAATTCTTGCTGGATGACGTTGTAAGTCTTTAAGAATAACTTGCTCTTCTTTACCGTCAACATTGAGGTTTAAGATGTGAGAATAAAACGCTTCATTCTCTAAGTTATGTAGGAATTTTTTATGATCCAATGTTAATGAAACAGGATCTTTACCTGCACCGTATACTACAGCAGGAAATTTTTCCGTATGACGTAGGCGGCGGCTCGCACCTTTCCCCAGGTCTGTACGTATTTCTGCTTCTAAACTAAAGCTTATAGCCATGATACTTCTCCAATTTACGAATGCTGCGAAACTAAATAACGGCGTTAAAAATCAACTCAGAATGCTCATGTACTCGTCGTACACTCCGCTTCTTCCTTAATTTTTGCCTTGTTCTTTAGCTTCTCGCTATCCGTAAAGATAGTTATAAAAAAAACAGACTGAAAATCAACCTGCTGTTCTGGTTTCTTTTTGCGACCAAAAGAAACCGCGTGACACATTTTATAGATTTAAAAAATATATAAAAGATGCATCGCGTTTAGTCCGTTACTAATCTACGTATAACGTACTAACCGATTCTTCATTACTGATGCGGCGCATTGTTTCTGCCAACAATTCAGCAATACTTAACTGACGTATTTTACCACATTCTTTTGCATCTTCTTGCAATGGAATGGTATCTGTTACCACCAACTCATCTAACACCGAGTTACTGATATTCTCAATCGCAGGTCCAGATAAAACAGGATGCGTAATATAAGCAACAACTTTTTCAGCGCCATTTTCTTTTAATGCAGCGGCAGCGGCACATAAGGTACCGGCGGTATCGACTAAATCATCAATCAAAATACAGGTACGATCTTTTACATCACCAATGATGTTCATGACTTTTGCTTCATTGGCACGTGGGCGACGTTTATCAATAATCGCCAGGTCTGCATCGTCTAATCTTTTTGCTAAAGCACGCGCTCGAACCACACCACCTACATCAGGTGAAACAACCATCAGGTTGTCGTATTTCCGTCGCCAGATATCACCCAACAAAATTGGTGAAGCATAAACGTTATCAACCGGAATACTAAAAAAACCTTGAATTTGATCAGCATGCAAATCTACGGTTAACACGCGGTCTGTGCCGACCGTACTAATCATTTCAGCAACAACTTTTGCTGTAATGGGTACACGTGCTGAACGTGGGCGTCTGTCCTGACGGGCATAACCAAAATATGGCATGACTGCTGTTACACGAGCAGCAGAAGAACGGCGCATGGCATCCACCATGACCAGTAATTCCATTAAATTCTTATTGGTTGGCGCACAGGTTGGTTGCACTATGAAAACGTCCTTACCACGAACATTTTCCATGATCTCAACCATGACTTCGCCATCACTGAACTGGCCTACAATCGCATTGCCCAAAGGCAAATTAAGACGCTTTGCAATTTCATTTGCCAACTGCGGGTTTGAGTTTCCCGCAAATACCATCATGTTGCCGTATGACACATTATCCCCCTAGGGATTGAGTATTGATTCAGCTGAAAAAGTCATCGCCTATGCGATAACATCATAATATGGCTGGGGTACCAGGATTACTGCGGGCTATTGCCCTTGTCCTTCGGATCGGCTGTGCCGTTCAAGCTTGCACAGCAAGCTTATCGAACCTTTTCGGTTCTCATCCTGGTTTATCCAAATTTTACTTCTTTAAAGTAACTTACCTGTGCATAGCAAGTAAATCACTTTGAATATGGCTGGGGTACCAGGATTACTGCGGGCTATCGCCCTTATCCTTCGGATCGGCTGTGCCGTTCAAGCTTGCACAGCAAGCTTATCGAACCTTTTCGGTTCTCACCCTGGTTTATCCAAATTTTACTTCTTTAAAGTAACTTACCTGTGCATAGCAAGTAAATCACTTTGAATATGGCTGGGGTACCAGGATTCGAACCTGGGAATGCTGGAATCAAAATCCAGTGCCTTACCGCTTGGCGATACCCCAATTGACTGTTGTATCCGACGTGGTGTTACATATCACCGCTGTATCGGAAAAAATTCTTTTAATGGTGTCTGATCCATGCCCTTGGCAACAAAACCAGCCCATTTTTTTGATAGCTCAGAAAGTGCTTTTTCAGCTTCATCCTTCGTATCAAACGCCGCAAATACACATGCGCCGGTTCCTGTAAGTTTGACTTGCCCATCTTCACAATGGCGCGCTAAATCGTCCAGCGCCTGATCAACTTCAGGGTACATTTCCCTAACCGGCTTTTCACAAACATTCTCCGTTTGCCCTGCCAGAAAGTCGCGTATTGTAATGGTTGAGCAATCTCGCCGCAATTGCGAATTGGCAAAAACTTTGGCTGTTGAAACATTTATTTGCGGTTTTAACACTAAAAACCACTTTTCGGGCAATTCTATCGCTTTTAGGCGCTCACCTACCCCTTCTGCCCATGCAGATTGGGCAAAAATGAAGACAGGAACATCGGCACCTAATTGCACACCCAGATCCATTAACTCTTGCTGGCCCAGGCCACAATCCCATAAATAGTTCAAAGCAACCAGAACAGAAGCTGCATTTGAGCTACCTCCGCCCAAACCGCCGCCCATAGGAAGTATCTTTTCGACTGAAATATCCACACCTAAATGACTGCCGCAGTGTTTTTGCAACAATTTTGCGGCTTTTACCACTAAATCATCCTCCGCAGGCACACCAGCCAGATCAGAGACTCTAACTATATGGCTGTCTTCACGCAAAGTTAAGCTAATCGCATCTGCATAATCTAAAAACTGAAAAACCGTCTGTAATAAATGGTAACCATCCTTACGTTGTCCTGTGATATGCAAAAACAGGTTTAATTTTGCCGGTGCAGAAATGGTTAATTTTTTTTTCATATTTTTGGCATCCAGATGCCAACTTTTAATATGCCGTCTTCAATAACGTGCTCCGGCACAGCGAGATTTTGTTGATCTTTATGGCCGCTATTTTCAAAAACACGTCCAGCCGCATCATACTTTGCACTAAAACAAGGTTCAGTAAAAATTATTGTTTCTCTGTCATCATTTAATCTTACCTGACAACTGCGTTTGTTTTCTTGCGGAATAAAAACAAAAAACTTTTTATTCGCTGAACGAAAGTTATTTTCCATACCTTCAGGCTGGTCACTTTTTTCTGAAGTTGTATCTCGTAAAGCTGTGTTAATATTTTTTAATGATTGAATATCATTTTCAGTTCGAGTGTAAACCCAAACAAGACCACCCTGCCAGGGTAAAGCTTTCACCTCACCGGCAATTAAATCTGCAATCGATAAAGTAATAATCCAATTAGATGCTGCGGCTTGTTTTTCATCAATTGAATTAGTTGAAAAACTTGAAATAAAAGGGATAGATAAAAAAACAAAACCAATAAAAACGAGCAGTTTCATTAAGCCCGATAAAATCTGGCGACGTTTAGTTGATGGTGCTGAAGGCATGCTAATCTACTCTTCTTCTGTTACAGGTTTAAAGCTCTTACTTTTTAAATCCCACTCATCAACAAAAATTTTTATTTTTAAATTGTAACCGTTAATAAATATTTTTTGTGGTAATTCATGATTAGCCACTTTAGTGTAACGTTTAAATCGAACACGCCAATCATCCTGCTGTAAATATTGTAAACGTCCAAACTCATCAATTTTTTGTTTTTGTTCTTTTATGTTTTGGTTTGGTAAACCTCGCATCCAATACAACAAACTTTTGACCGGCATATGTAAGCCTGTTGTTTTTTGTAATAAATATTCCGGGCTATCTGCATAAAAATAATTATTGTCTGAATCGACTAATACTACGCCCTCATTTGTACCTGTAAGTTGGGTATGACCCGCACCAAAAGGACCCGACAAATCCAGAATATATTTATCATCATGACGTTGCCATTGCAGATTTAAATTCCAGGACTCCTGACCATTTATAATGGCAATACGCCCATTCAAATGCCAGGCATTTATTTCAGACAATTCAGTTTTTCGTTGCTCCCATTTCTTATCTGGATCAGCAACAAATACATGCGGAGGAGTTGTGGTGCAGGCTGTTAAAGATATAACAGCCAGTAGAAAAATCAAACGTTTCATTCAGTAAATTTTTGCATCACATTTAATAACAGGTCGTCATTAGGTGTTTGCTGTAATGCTGCATTCCAGACGTCTTGTGCGGCTTCACGCTCACCCGCCACCCATAAAACTTCACCAAGGTGCGCAGCAATTTCTGCATCTTTCAATTTTTCAAAAGCACGTTTAAGATATTTTAAAGCTTCATCATACTGGCCTAAACGATAATAAGCCCAGCCCATACTGTCGTGAATAGCAGGATCATTTGGCTCAAGCTTTAATGCTTTTTTAATATAGCCAAGTCCTTTTTCCAGATGCTTAGTTTTATCAACTAAGGTATAACCCAATGCATTTAATGCCTGTGCATTTTCCGGCTCACGATTAACAACGTTTTCTAAATCTTCTACTGCTAAATCAATCTGCCCCAGTTTTTCGGCTGTTAATGCCCGCGCATAAATCAAACGACTGTTATCAGTAAGTTGCGTTAACGCTTCAGTAAATAAATCCAGGGCTTCTTCATGCTGCTTGGCTGCGTTCAAAATTTCGCCTTCAGTCAGATAAACACGCAACTCTTTATCTAATGAGTCTGGACTCATATTTTGTAAACGTAATCGCGCATCATCTATGTGCCCCTGTTTAGCTAAAATAAGGGCAACACGTAAACCAGCTTCAAAACTATATTTGTTGTTGCGAACTTCGGTATATGCTTTAACGGCTTCATCCAATTCATTTTGTAATTCATAAGACTGAGCCAGATAATATTGTGCTTCAACTACACGTTGTTTATCTTTCAATAGCTTTGTGAAATATTCAGTCGCCTCTTTTGGTTTATTCATTTGTAATGTTAATAAACCTAAAGCATAACGCGCTTCGTGCTGAAATTTTTCATCACTGGTTAACTCTGAAAATTGTTTTACTGCTTCATCAAACTGTTTTGCATCAACCAGGTTTCGTGCATAAAACATTCTTAATTGAGTATTGTCTGGTTGCATCTCTACAGTTTGCCGTAAAACTTCAATCGCATGCGCTTTGTAACCCTGACGAACAAAAATATTAGATTGCAAAATATATGCTTCGGTCCATTCAGGTTGTAACTTAATCACTTTTTTAATCGTAGCCAATGCATCATTCAAATTGCCCACAAGAAAAGCAAGTTGGCTATAAGCATAAAGTGCGTGAGGATTATTTTTACGTTTAGCTATCAGCTTTTGCATAACAGCAAGAGCCGTATGTTTATCTTTCTCTTTACTCAGCAACGACGTTATCAGCATGAATCTCTGACGTTCGCTATGTTTTCCATTATTAAGCACATATTCAAAATGTTCTGCGGCGGCTTCTGTTTTACCCGTTCTGACCAACAATGCAGCCAACACCTGCCGTGCTTCAAGGTTTTCAGGTTCTAGCTCATGCCACAACTTTGCAGCTTCAATCGCACGTTTATCATCCCGAGCATAATAAGCGGTTCGTGTCGCTTGTTGAGCAACACGTGGATCACGAGTTACTGTCGCAGCTTTAGTGTAAAGTGCAGCAGAAAGCCCTATTTGTCCTCGTTGGGCAGCTATTTCAGCAGAAAAAAGGTAATAAAATACCTCTCCTGAGAGTTCAGTTTGTGTTTTCGGGCTGGTTTTAGATGTTGTTTCAGGCCTGGTTTGAGCTAATCCTGATTTAGCGGGCTCAACTGAGCTCTTTACCTGCTTTTTTGCAGGTTTATTGAGCGATTTTTTGCTCACTTTATCAATATTTTGCTTCGCATTAGTCGGTTGTATGCCTGTTTCGATCATGGCACAACCCATTTGAAGCGAGAGAATACCCGCTAAAATAAGTAAACGTGTAATATTTTGTCTTTTCTTTACCATCTTATACTCAACTATAACCGACTTTTTGCAGATTTACCTTTATAATGCGCCGCTAAACCTTATATATGGTTTAAGATATGATTCTGCAAGTTTTTTGCCAACTTTGATGTGATTTAATCGACAGTGACCTTAATAGCCTTCGGTATTAACCATAAAACTGCTCCCGTGGATATTCGCGAGAAGGTTGCCTTTGCGCCTGAAAAAATGGAGCAGGCCCTGCACGAATGCGTAAATAATGGTGAAGTCAGTGAAGCGGCCATTATTTCGACCTGTAATCGTACTGAACTATACACCAGTATAAATGAAAGCGACGCGGGCAAAATTGAATTTAACAGCCTTTTAGACTGGTTCTGTCAGTATCACAAACTGGACAGAAAAGACGTCGAACCTTATATTTATCTGCACAGCAATAATGATGCGGTTCAACATATTTTACGTGTTGCCAGCGGATTAGATTCATTAGTTTTGGGTGAGCCACAAATTCTTGGCCAAATAAAAGATGCCTACAATACCGCTAACCAGGCAGGTACCATTGGCCGCCAGCTTAACCGTCTGTTCCAGCATACCTTCTCGGTTGCGAAACAAGTGCGCACTGATACGGCTATTGGGGCAAATCCTGTTTCTGTTGCTTTTGCTGCGGTCAGTTTATCTAAAAGAATTTTTGCTGATTTATCAAAACACACCGCTTTGTT
>VAPK010877674.1_pt1 | contig 14000 bp, 11 predicted proteins | sample 3395031 | NCBI WGS metagenome assembly VAPK01 (sample SAMN08290443, study PRJNA428436) | hydrothermal vent metagenome | isolation source: Deep-sea hydrothermal vent chimney 1 | place: Pacific Ocean: Juan De Fuca Ridge | reverse complement strand
CTGACCCCTTGACTCTCCTTGACTGCTGAGTCAGTTGTCGAAGTTATTTCATGCACGTTCCTGTTATAAGCAACTCATCAAATCCTTGATCAAAATTACTTCAATCCAACGATGGTGATTGTTGATGCCAGCCAGTTTGTTGTTGAAAACGATGAGTCATATTCAACAGTTGGGGTTCGCTCCAGTAGTTTCCAATTAACTGCATACCAATCGGTAGTCCACTGTTGTCAAACCCAGCTGGATGGGCAATTGCTGGTAATCCGGCCAAATTGATTGGCAAGGTGTAAATATCTCCCAGATACATTTGCACCGGGTCATCGGTTTTTTCGCCCAGTTTGAATGCTGTGGTTGGATTCACCGGCCCGGCGATGACATCAACTTTTTCAAATGCTTTGTTAAAATCATCGGCAATCAGGTGTCTTATTCGTTGCGCTTTCAGATAATATGCATTGTAATATCCGGCTGATAATACATAAGCGCCAATCATAATACGACGTTTCACTTCTGCGCCAAAGCCTTCGCCACGCGAGCGCTTGTATAAATCTTCCAGATCAACCGGGTTTTCGCAACGATAGCCATAGCGCACGCCGTCAAAACGTGACAGGTTGGCGGAAGCTTCTGCCGGAGCCAATACATAATATGTTGAGACTGCCAGGTGTGTACTCGGCAAGCTTATCTCAACCACTTCAGCACCCAGGCGCGTATACTCTGCCATCGCTTGCTCGATAGCTTGTGCCACTTCGCTGTTCAATCCATCGCCAAAATACTCTTTAGGCAAACCTATTTTAAGACCTTTTAAATCATCAGTCAGCGTCGCCAGATAATCTGGTACAGCTTGCTCGGCACTGGTTGAATCACGTTGATCAAAACCAGCCATTGCTTGTAATAGAATCGCTGAGTCTTCAGCGCAATGAGTTAATGGTCCACCTTGATCAAAACTTGATGCATAGGCAATCATTCCCCAGCGTGAAATTCGCCCATAGGTTGGTTTTAACCCGGTCAAACTGCATAATGCTGCTGGTTGTCGAATCGACCCGCCGGTATCGGTTCCTGTTGCAGCCACACACAGTCCAGCAGCAACTGCAGCCGCAGAACCACCAGATGAACCGCCTGGTACGCGCTGTTGATCCCAGGGGTTTTTCACTGCACCATACCAACTGGATTCGTTAGACGACCCCATTGCAAATTCATCAAGATTCGTTTTGCCCAGTTTTACCACACCTGCTGCCTGTAACTTTTCTACTACTGTTGCATCATAGGGTGCGATAAAGTTATCCAGCATTTTAGAACCACAACTGGTGCGCACTCCTTTGGTGCAAAAAATATCTTTATGAGCGATGGGTATACCCAGTAGTTTGCCTTTTTCACCAGACTGAATACGGTGATCTGCGTTTTCTGCATCTTGCAGGGCGAGATCCTCAGTTACTGTAATATAACTATTGAGATCGGAATCGAATTGTTGAATGCGTTGCAGATAATGACGGGTTAATTCAACACTGGAGAAATCACCAGATTGTAGTCCGGCTGATAACTCAGCAATGGTTTTATCTTCCATGTTTTGGTTCCAGTCCAAAATGATTTAAATCGATAGGTAAGTACCTGATCGTAATTAATTTAACATTTTGCTTGTCTTTTTTCTCATCTTCGGCGTTGCATAAATAGTTACATAGCTCACTATGCGTCTATTTATGCGCCCCCGTAATAAATACGGGGCAGGCTTTGAAGCTAAAAAAAATCCTGCGCAAAATTTGTTAAATTAATTATGACCAGGTACTTAGATTGTCAAGATTGAAGTAGTACTTATTCAATGACTTTTGGGACAAGAAACAGATCGCTCTCAGACACTGGAGCATTCGCCATCAAAGCATTTCTTTGATCAGTTTCTGTGACTTCATCAATACGCAATCGTAGCGTCATATTCAATGGATGGGCCATTGGTGAAATCTCATCAACATTGGCTGTGTTCATTTTTTCTACCAATTCAAGTATGCTGGATAAATCCTTGGCATAACTTGTAGTTTCTTCCTCGCTAATAGAAAGACGCGCAAGATGCGCGATCTTGATCACTTGTGCATTATCCAGTGGCATAAATTCTCCTTAGAAGCAGACTGTTGTTATTTTCGACTCAAATAAAGCGATTATAGAAGTAGTGTATGATATTTGAATGATTTATCGAGTGGTTAAAAATCATTGATGAGATGAAATTGGTAGCCCACTCTTTTTCCAGCCAAGCATATGACCTTTTAGTAACTGCACATCAGTAAACCCACGCGAACGCAGAAATAGTTTGGCGAGCACTGCACGTGGGCCATGTTCGCAATACACGATCAGCGGTTTTCCAATATTGAGTTTAAGATTATTATCCAACAACCAGCTACGCCAGAATGGGAAATGAATCGCGCTGGGAACAGCACCTTGCCGATATTCCCAGCCTGAACGCACATCCACAATCAATGGAGCAGTTCCTGCTTCTATTTGAGTCGATAAATGATGTCCAGTTACTGACATATAAAACACCTGCATTGGCAAACAAAAGACATTATACTCTGTGTCTGAATAATTATTTCATGTGTGTTTCTTCAATTTTGCAACAAAAGGAACTTAAATACCAATGCCACTGACTACAAGTCAAAAAAAACAACTGCGTACTCAAGCGCATGATTTAAAGCCCATCGTAACCACTGGAAACTCCGGTTTAACTGATGCTGTGCTTGCTGAAATAGAACTTGCTCTGAATTATCATGAATTAATCAAAGTAAAAGTACGTGTTGGTGACCGTGAGGAGCGCAAGCACATGATTGAGATGATCAAGAAAAAAACAAGTGCTGAAATCATTCAGAGCATTGGGCAAATTGTTGCTTTATATCGAGAGAATAGTGATCAGTGATTTGCTTGAAACGATCTTATGCAGCGAGTATTCAATAATATACGAAATTTGACTTGCCTGCAGGCTTCACAGAAGCGCTAATAAAATAGTGACATAGCCTGTTTGCCCTATTTCATTAACACTTCTGTGAAACCGAAATGCTGCATTAAACATACTAAAGTTATCAAATCCTTGCTTCTAAATGCGAAATTTTCGTGTGCGAAGAGTGTAGAAACAGTAAGCAACAGAATGATGCAAACCACCGAATACTGTGCAATTTTTCCATAGTAACTTGCAATGATCATGATTGGCCGATGGTGTCTTATTTAAAGAGATCATTGAGTGCCACTTCATGATAATTTTTTGACCGTTTTATGTTCAGTAACACAGTGGTGAAAGAACTAGGAGGCTGTCCGATAAGAATACGTTCAATTTTACCAATCAGTTAAGATAATTAGTTATTCCATGCGCGTTTCTAAGTATCGTTAAGAAAATGATGGAATCGATACTAAATACTTCATTCAAAAAACTACTTTCTATTAAGCAATAAACAGTGAAGTACATAAGGCTCTAATACTCAATAACGAGAAAACACAGGATGGACTTAACTCGACTCAATGACCAATACGGCATCCCTGGGCAACTCAAGTTTATCCAGAGAAGCAATGGTTTTGTTTTGATTGAAATTGAAAATAACTTCGCTCAGGCAACCATATCAACCTATGGTGGACAAGTCCTGTCTTTCAAGCCTGTTAATGAATCAGACGATTTGTTGTTTGTTAGCAAGCTTGCCTGCTTTGAACCCGGCAAAGCCATTCGAGGCGGCATTCCAATTTGTTGGCCATGGTTTGGTCCGGATCCACAGAGCAATGACGGCCCTGCTCATGGGCTGGTGCGTACGCGACAATGGGAAATATGTCATGTGGCGCTCGAGCCAGACGGTGCAATTAAAGTTATTCTATCGATTAATGATAGTGCGGAAACGCGGAAAATTTGGTCGCACAGCTTTGAGCTGTCAATTATTATTACCATCCGTGAGTCGTTGACGATGGAATTGATTACTCGTAATACAGCCTCTACTCCATTCACTGTGACTCAAGCATTACATGCATATTTCAACATTGAAGATTGTCAACGTGTGCTAATAAGCGGGTTGGAAAACACGACTTACCTTGATAAAACAGATGCTGGAAAACAAAAATCACAAGATGGCCCTGTGACGATTTCACAAGAGGTTGATCGAATATATACTAGCGCCAAATCAGATCTTGTGCTTGAAGACGCAGCACTGCTAAGAAACATTCGGATTCATTCCAAAAACAGCCAAACCACAATTGTCTGGAATCCTTGGAAAAAGAAAGCCGCAGCGATGAGCGATCTTGATGACAATGAATTTAACGCCATGTTATGTATCGAAACAGCAAATGCGGGAGTGGATAGTATTACTGTCTCTGGAAATAGCGAATACAGTTTAGAGGCTCAATATCAAATAGCGCGAACAATCGTAATGTAGATAATTCCAATAATCTATCTAAATTTACATTGGGCAGGCTCTTTCTTTGTTAACGGCATTGTTCGTTTTTAAGACGCACAAGTGATGAAGCCGAAGTTGTAACGCAGCAGATAGACAATTAAAGCCACTGAGATGAGGCAGGTTATTTATTCTCGGATGCCTTCTTGTGTTGCTTATTGACAACCCAGTCAAATACTATTAAACCCAGCACTATAACCCCTAACCAGCCGGCTGACAGATATCCAACAATACCGTTATGACCAACTAGATACTGTAATTGACTGGCTGGGTTTGAGTCTGTTAATGTTTTAGTGATTTTGATGCAGAAAACCCATCCGGCATGAATACCGATGACCAGAATCAATCCATGGTTAAAACGAATTTTGATCTGAGCGAGTAAAATTCCAGCAAGAAAAAGTGCGATTAACGTATCTGCATCGCTATGTTGATATAAATGTTGCAAACTACGTAAAAATACATCCAGACTGGCTAGGAATGTGTTGTGTTGATTGGTGATGTTAACAGCAGGTTTTACGAAATGCAGCAGAGCGAAATAAAGCGCACTGATTAAAATGGCCAGGTTTTGGCCGATAGTGTTCATTTCGCCAAGTCTGGTTTGCAGCCAGCCCAGTAACCAACCTCGAAAAATATATTCTTCAACGACGGCAACCACTAGACCAATCGCTAGCGCAGAAATAAACTTTAATAATATGCTAATTGGTAATGCCAGAAGCGTTGTATCAGGGATGCGTATCTTTAGTGCTAATAATATGAAGAGAGGAAAGGCTAAAATTAAAACGCCCAGCAGCCAGCTGTAAGTAAGACGTTTTAATTGGTTTGCCAGGGAAGACTTCTGGATTTTGTCTTGTGTCTGAACAACCGGGGTTCTTAAGCCATAGATTGCTGATAGAGCTAGCAGTAATAATCCAGTTTTCTGATAGATTTTTTCCAATGGGTATGCGCCATTCAATACAATCCAGAATACAGGCGTGACAATGGATGCAACGAGTCCGACTCCGAGCAGAACGATGATTGGAATTACAAGGCTTGTGATTGTGGATTTGAAATGACTCATAGTGTCTAATGGCGAACGGTTAATGATGATTGAGTGTAATTATTCTGCTTACCCTTTATTTAGTCCCATCGCTGTCTGGAAAGTGCTCATTGATACCTATAAACTGCGCGCTTTCGCCTTGCTCTTGAAAAAACAGAGGGCAATCTGAGCAGCTACGAAAAGCGCTGAGTCGTTACGATTGAAATTGGCTTGATACAGATAATCTGACAGAGAGCTTTAAAATTCTGCAAAGAACACAGTATAATAGTACGGATTGCGAATGTGGCGGAATTGGTAGACGCGCTGGATTTAGGTTCCAGTAGGGCAACCTGTGAGAGTTCAAGTCTCTCCATTCGCACCAACTATGCAATCAGTTGTTGAAAACGACTTAGGAATGAGAATTAAATAACTTGGTAACGACTCGGCTTGCTCGCTATTGTGTCAAATCGGTGTCTGGGAAGTGCTTATTTACACCTATTGAACTGCGCGTTTTCGTCTTGCTCTTGCTATATGAAAGGTCAATCTGAGTAGTTACTGATTACGCTGAGTGGTTACGAACTTGTGCATTTGGTTGCCTTTTTATCCGTCTTCTGCACTTTACAAACAGTTATGTAACTTACATCCTGTCCCGGAAGTGACTGATCAAATTCAGTCGACACAAACTGCTGTCTTGCTTGGTTAAGTCCAGTTTTTTAATGTTGATACTGTGATCGTCGTTTGCTGACATTCAGTCAACACAACACTAAGGTACGTGCATGAAATAACTTGAACAATCTGGCTGGTCTTTTTGCTCCTGACGAAACCATCTCAATTGTTGCGTAGACCCACTATGCGCCTCTTGAGATGGTTTCGTCAGAAACAACAATCCTGCACCATCATTGTTCAAGTTATTCCGTGCACGTTCCTAACAATAACAAAAGCCACTAATCGATGCGAGGATCTTGTTTATAGAGAATTCCCGATAAGGTTATTGTCTGACCATTATGGTAATGGTATTCATGAGTTCAAACATACAGATTGCGGAATTTATAGCGAAGTGATTTTTATCGAGAGCAAGGCGCTAAAACAAGCGTGTAGTTGGCTGCACAACTGTTTTAACAGGACAGATATCGGTAGAATCAGTCGCTAGAAACCCACAATCTTGGTTAAACAAAGGTAACTACTCAGATTGCCCTCTATTTTGTTCAAGAGCAAGGCGAAAGCGCGGAGTTTACAAGTGTAAATGAGCACTTTCAACGCAGCTCTTGGACAAAATAGAGGGTAAGCTGAGTAGTTACAAGCAAAGTATAAATCATTTGTGGGTCCATCAGCTGAGCTTATACGAATAAGCTGGTTGTGATTGTTATGTCTTTCTCTATTCACTCAAAATTCATTGTTCGAGGTAATGCAGTATGCAAGTGACTGTGGAAGAATCCTCAGGGTTAAATAGAACGCTAAAAGTTCAGATTCCTGAAGATACTATTCAGAAAAAAGTTGATCAACGTATTGGAAATATTAGGCAAAAAGCCAGAATTGCAGGTTTTCGTCCTGGCAAAGTTCCTGCAAAGGTAATCAGAGATCGATATGGTGCTCAAACTCGACAAGAAGTTATTTCTGAGCTTCTGCAATCATCTTTCAGAGAGGCATTGACTGAGAAGGACCTCAATCCAGCGGGCACTCCTGAGATTACTGACATGCAGGCTGATGCAGGAAATGGTTTGCAATATACTGCGAATTTTGAGGTGTTTCCTGAAATTGAAGTAAAATCATGCGCTGAACTTGAATTGAAGAAGCCAATTTGTGAAGTGGCAGAACAAGATGTTGATGCGATGATTGATAAGTTGCGTGAGCAAAACCGTGAATGGGATGCCGTCGATCGTTCGTCCAAAGATGGTGATCGTGTACAAATAAGCTATAGTTTCAATGCAGATTTTGATGATGAGTCTTTGAAAGAAGGGTCATCAGAAAGTCTCTGGATACTGGTTGGTCAGCCATCTCTGATGCCCGAATTTGATGAGAAAGTTAAAAATGTCTCAGTAGGCGACCATCTCAATTTTTCAGTTGTGCTTCCTGATGACCATAAAAATCGTGAGATGGCTGGCAAAAATGTCAATTTCGAAATTGATGTGTTGAGTGTAGAAGAGCCCACTCTGCCGGAGATAGATGAGTCATTTATTCAGAAGTTTGGTGTTCAGGAAGGCACTGTTGAGGCTTTTCGTGCAGAATTAATGCGCAATCTTGAGCGCGAAATGAAGGCAACATTGAGACAGCGCCAGAAGTCGGATGTGTTGCAAACATTGTATGAAAATAACTCTGTTGCTCTGCCGCAGGTGATGATTGATGCTGAATTGAAAGAATTGCTAAAACCCTATCAAGAAGCTGCTGAAAAGAAAAATGCAGATGTGGATGATCCCGAAATAGAAAAAACACTGACTGATGAAGCCAAGCGCCGCGTTGCTCTCAGTTTGATTATCGGAAAGATTACTACAGACAATAATCTTCAACCTGATTCCGATAAAGTTAAAGACATGATTAGTGAAATTGCTTCGGGCTACGAAGATCCCACGGCATTGATGGAATGGTATTATGCTGATAAAACACGATTAAGCCAAATTCAGCAGTTGGCACTGGAAGATCAGGTGATTGAATGGGTGATGAATCAAGCTACAGTCGTTGATCAATCCATCACATTTTCAGAATTGATGGGTGTTGATAATGATACAGCCTAATAACACAGGAGAACGAAATAGTATGTTGTCACAATTATCCGCATCACAACACTCTGTAGGAATCAAAGCGGCACTTGTGCCTATGGTTGTTGAGCAAACACCCAGAGGCGAGCGTTCATATGATATTTTTTCCAGGTTACTCAAGGAACGAGTGATTTTTCTGGTCGGTCAGGTTGAAGAGCATATGGCCAATCTGATTGTCGCGCAGATGTTGTTTTTGGAATCTGAAAATCCCGATAAGGATATTCACTTGTATGTTAATTCGCCAGGTGGCTCTGTGACTGCGGGTATGGCAATCTACGATACCATGCAATTTATCAAGCCAGATGTAAGCACCATGTGTATGGGACAAGCTTGTAGTATGGGGGCTTTTCTATTGGCAGGTGGTGCCAAAAGCAAACGCTATTGCTTGCCTAATTCGCGGATGATGATTCATCAACCGCTGGGTGGTTTTCAAGGGCAGGCAAGTGATATTGATATTCATGCGCAAGAGATTTTGAAAATGCGAGATCGCTTGAATGCACTGATGGCAAAGCATACTGGACAGACGCTTGAAAAAATCGCTCAAGATACTGATCGAGATCGATTTATGAGCGCGGAACAAGCAAAGGATTATGGTTTATTGGATGAGGTGCTGGAATCCAGAATTGCACTCGATGATAACAGTTGAATGCTATCAATTGAGATGGTTTCGTCAGGAGCAAAAAAGACCAGCCAGAATGTTCAAGTTATTTCATGCACGTTCCTTAGTGTACGTGCATGACTATACTCTTCGCACATGAAAATTTACATGTAGGGCGAGTGATTTTTTGTAGAGAGTAAGGCGGAAAACCTTGGCTGTAGTCATTCTACAGCAAGGGTTTCCAACGCAGCTATCCGCGAAAAAGTGCGCGTCATGAATGCTAAGTTTTCATGTACGGAGAGTATATGTTGTGCAACAGGTTTGCAATTTGCTGCGTTTCTGAAGCAGGTGAATAGGTGACTATGCTCTTACTTTACTGCGCTTTGAAGAACACAGTGATTTGACAACAAAAGATCAGCGCCAGTTTTTGAAGATGTTTTTATGCGCGTACCTAAGTGTTGATTGATCTTTAGCAACAAACCTATTCAGAATCTCGACATTTATGCACAAACAGTATTATTATCTAACCTTAAGGTAGATTGATTGACCGGAGTCTTCTATGCTTATAGCAATGCGTATCAATTCTTTATGCATGATATCTGTGTACTATAATGGTATCTGATAGAATTCGATTGTTAGCTTTAATTGTGTAATTGAGTATGGTAGTTATTTGAAAATGATATGCGAGGATAAACTATGAGCGACCAGAACCAGGGCAAAGATGGTGACGGTAAGCTGTTGTATTGCTCTTTTTGTGGCAAAAGTCAGCATGATGTTCGTAAGCTGATTGCGGGCCCATCTGTATTCGTCTGTGATGAATGCGTTGAGTTATGCAATGACATTATTCGTGAAGAGCTCAAGGTCAGCGTGACCGCTCCAAGTGATGAGTTACCGAAACCACAAGAGATTAAACAAGTTCTGGATGATTATGTGATTGGTCAGAACCAAGCCAAAAAAGCATTGTCTGTCGCTGTTTACAATCACTACAAACGCTTGCGTTCTCAGCAAGATGATGACGAAATAGAATTGACAAAAAGTAATATTCTGCTGATTGGTCCAACCGGATCAGGTAAGACTTTACTTGCAGAAACGCTTGCCAGATTGCTTGATGTTCCGTTTACCATCGCAGATGCGACAACTTTGACAGAGGCTGGTTATGTTGGTGAGGATGTTGAGAATATTATTCAGAAGATTTTGCAGAAATGTGATTATGATGTCGAAAAAGCTGAAACCGGCATAGTCTATATCGATGAAATCGATAAGATCTCCAGGAAATCAGATAACCCTTCAATTACCCGTGATGTGTCTGGTGAAGGTGTTCAACAAGCCTTGTTGAAATTAATTGAAGGCACTGTTGCCTCGGTTCCGCCTCAAGGTGGGCGCAAGCATCCACAGCAAGAATTTTTGCAGGTCAATACCGCAAATATATTATTCATCGTTGGTGGCGCTTTTTCCGGGCTGGATAAAATCGTCAGAAATCGCTCTGAAAAAGGCGGCATTGGTTTCTCGGCAGAAGTTAAAAGTAAGGATGATACTGCAGATTTGATTGAAATCATGGCTAATGTAGAAGCTGAGGATCTGGTCAAATATGGTTTGATTCCCGAATTTGTTGGACGTTTGCCAGTCATAGCCATGCTCGAAGAGCTGGATGTTAACGCTTTGGTAACCATACTCAAAGAACCAAAAAATGCACTTGTTAAGCAATATCAAAAATTGTTTGAAATGGAAGGTGTCGAGCTTGAGTTTCGTGATGATGCATTGCTAAAGATTGCTTACAAGGCGATGGAGCGCAAAACAGGTGCACGTGGTTTGCGGACTATTTTGGAGCAAATATTACTCGATACAATGTACACATTACCTTCTGATGAGAATGTTGAGAAAGTAGTGATTGATGCCGGCGTTGTTGATGGTAAAACAAAACCATTAATGGTTTTGAGGTCAGAACCACAAGTAGCATCTTCTGAGAAAAGGATACATCATTAACTATTAGCGAATCGGATAAAAGCATCTGCTGTTTTTTTATCTACTTGTGCGGTAACGGATGCGATTTTATATCTGTTGTTTCAGAACTTGGGACTGATGTTTTTATTGAATCCTCGCTCCTTAGGTATTTGATGCAATAATATATTTTTCGCACATGAAAATTTAGCATATTGTGTGCGTAAAATCTTGTGAAGAGTAAGGCGGGGAATCTTAGCTGTCGCCTTCTCTGCAGCGAGGTTTTCCAAGGCAGCTATTCGCTCAAATCTACTCACAAACCACTGTACACAAAATGCTGAATTTCTTGTGTGGAGAGTTTATGCCAAACCTGCTTGTTTTTTTGCTTTTGCCTAAGGAACGTGCATGGAATAACTTGAACAATGATGGCGCAGGGATTTTGTTTGTGACGAAACCATCTCAAGAGGCGCATAGTTGGTCTACGCAACGATTGAGATGGTTTGGTCAGGAGCAAAAAGACCAGCCAGAATGTTCAAGTTATTTCATGCACGTTCCTAAACAATCTCTATTGTCACATCGCCACGAACAAGATCTCCATATAGCGAGGAGCAAACGCGCCAGCTACGATCAGAATCGGGCGAAACCCCTATATTTATCGTTGTGATCCTCTCCTCATTGCATTTTACAACGAAAGACCCCATCTAAACTGTGAGTTAAAATGTTAGCTCTATCGTGTTTTAATAATTTGGACAAGGACGAATAATGACAACATCAAAAGAGATTGATCAGAAAGTGGATAGTTATCCAGTAATACCTTTGCGCGATGTTGTTGTCTATCCGCATATGGTTATCCCATTATTCGTTGGCCGGGAAAAATCAATCAGAGCGCTTGATGCGGCAATGCGTGATGATAAGCAAGTGTTACTAGTCAGTCAGAAAGAGTCTGAACGGGATGATCCTGGTGCTGATGATTTACACCAGGTTGGTACTTTGGCAAATATATTGCAGTTGCTCAAATTGCCAGATAATACGGTTAAAGTCTTGGTTGAAGGCAGCGAGCGCACCCGTATCACAGTCATTGATACCGACAACTATGACTATTTTGTCGCTACTGTTGAGCCGATGGTAGATGTGACTGGATGTACAGATATTGAGTTGGAAGGGCTGGTGCGAACAGCAATCAACACTTTTGAGCAATATGTCAAGTTGAATAAAAAAATCCCGCCTGAAGTGTTAAATTCACTGGCTGGAATTGATAGTCCTGCACGATTGGCCGATACGATAGCGGCGCATATGTCTTTAAAAATTGAAGATAAACAATCAATCCTTGAATTAGAAACCATCTCACAGCGTTTGGAACAACTTGTCGGGTTAATGGACAGTGAAGTGGATATTCTGGAGTTAGAGCATAGTATTCGCGGACGCGTCAAACAACAAATGGAAAAAAACCAGCGCGAATATTATCTCAACGAACAAATGAAAGCGATCCAGAAAGAGCTGGGGGATATGGACGATGTTCCCAATGAACTCGACGAACTGGCAAAAAAAATTAGCGATTCTGGTATGCCAAAGGAGGCGCTTAAAAAAGCCGAAACAGAATTTAACAAGCTGAAGATGATGTCACCGATGTCAGCTGAGGCAACCGTTGTGCGCAATTATATTGACTGGATGGTCAAAGTGCCTTGGAAGACTCGTAGCCGTGTCAGGCACAATCTGATGAAAGCTGAAGAGGTTCTTGAAGCGGATCACTATGGTCTGGAAAAAATAAAGGAACGTATTCTCGAATATCTGGCAGTACAGCAACGAGTCAAAAAAATGAAAGGACCAATCCTCTGTCTGGTTGGTCCTCCAGGTGTTGGTAAAACCTCATTAGGGAAATCAATTGCGCGCGCAACCAATCGCAAATATGTACGCATGGCATTAGGTGGAGTGCGTGATGAGGCCGAAATTCGTGGGCATCGGCGTACTTATATTGGCTCTATGCCAGGTAAAATTTTACAAAATCTTGCTAAGGTGGAAACCCGCAATCCCATGTTCTTGCTTGATGAAATAGATAAAATGTCAATGGATTTTCGCGGTGATCCAGCCTCAGCAATGCTTGAAGTGCTGGATGCCGAGCAGAACAGTGCTTTCAATGATCATTATCTCGAAGTTGATTTTGATCTTTCGGATGTGATGTTTGTGGCAACAGCAAATACCTTGAATATTCCACCGGCATTGCTTGATCGTATGGAAGTGATTCGTCTGCCGGGTTACACAGAAGCAGAGAAAATTAACATTGCCCAGCGGTATCTACTGCCAAAGCAGCTGCGCAATAATGGACTGAAAGATGATGAGCTTGAGATTTCAGAGTCTGCAATACAAGGAATGATTCGTCATTACACACGCGAAGCCGGTGTGCGAAATCTGGAAAGATCAATCGCAAAAGTCTGTAGAAAGGTTGTTAAAGATCTATTGCAGATGGAGGAAAGTAACGGCAAGATCAATGTATCAAATGACAATTTACACGACTATTTGGGAGTCGAGCGCTTTCGATTTGGTCGAGCAGAAGAGCAAGATCAAATCGGGCAAGTGACAGGACTGGCATGGACAGAAGTTGGCGGCGAATTACTCACCATTGAGGTCGCTGTTTACCCAGGTAAGGGAAAGATTACCCGAACCGGTAAATTGGGCGAAGTGATGCAGGAGTCCATTCAGGCTGCTGAAACGGTGGTGCATAGTCGTTCCCAGGCGTTGGGGATTGATGATGAATTTTTCAACAAGCATGATGTACATGTGCATGTTCCGGAAGGCGCTACACCAAAAGACGGTCCAAGTGCAGGGATCGGAATGTGTACTGCGCTGGTTTCTGCGATTACCCGCATACCTGTACGTTCTGATGTGGCAATGACTGGCGAGATTACATTGAGAGGAGAAGTTCTTCCGATTGGTGGATTGAAGGAAAAACTATTGGCAGCACATCGTGGTGGAGTGAGTATTATCCTGATACCAAAAGATAATGAGAAAGACTTGGTTGAGGTTCCAGACAATATTAAAGGTGATCTGGATATTCGTCCGGTTCAATGGATTGATGAAGTGTTAGAATTCGCTCTGACTGAACCACCAAGACCACAGAGTGATCGTGCCACGACTAAATCAAAAAGCAAAAAATCAGCAAAAGCCGATACTGTAACTGCTCATTAATCTGTTTTTGAGGATTATTTAAACCCGTATTTTTTTACTTCTGATTTTCACGGCGCTGCAGCGCCGTGGGACGGAATGGATCTTTCATAGAGCTCTGTATGAACAGATTGATTCAT
>VAPK010159448.1_pt1 | contig 14000 bp, 4 predicted proteins | sample 3395031 | NCBI WGS metagenome assembly VAPK01 (sample SAMN08290443, study PRJNA428436) | hydrothermal vent metagenome | isolation source: Deep-sea hydrothermal vent chimney 1 | place: Pacific Ocean: Juan De Fuca Ridge | reverse complement strand
GTACTACCATTGGCGGTGCAACTGATATGGATGGTAATTATGTTATTCTTAATATTTCGCCCGGCAAATATGATATTAAAATTCAGTACGTTGGATATCGAACGAAGATTATTAAGGACGTTTCGGTTTCAATTGATTTAACTACAAAAATCAACATTGAGCTGACTGATGAATCGGTAGAATTGGGTGAAGTTGTAGTTGAAGCACAAAAAAGCGGAGTACAAAAGGACGTTACTTCAAGTCAGGCTTCTATATCTGCTGACCAAATTGAAAACTTACCGGTTGCTGAGATTAGCGACATAATTCAGTTGCAAGCCGGTGTTACGAAAGGTGCCGGTGGCGAATTTCATATTCGCGGCGGTCGTTCTTCTGAAATTTCATATCAGGTAAACGGAATTTCGGTTACGGATTCCTACGATAAAACTAATGGAATTGATATTGATAATAGTGCGGTGCAGGAACTGCAGGTTATAAGTGGAACGTTTAATGCTGAGTACGGCGATGCAATGTCAGGTATTATTAATACGGTTACAAAAGAAGGCGGCAGCCAATTTCACGGTAATGTTAAAGTATATTCAGGTGATTATGTTAGTAATCATTCAGATATATTTCTCGGTGTGAATGATTTTAATCCGGTTGCTAATTATAATATACAAGGAAGTCTAAGCGGACCTATTATTAATAGTAATGTATTGAAATTTTTTGTAAATGCCCGCTATGTTTCCGATGACGGGTATCTAAATGGTCGTCGTGATTTTACAACCACCGGAGGGAATGGAGATGGGACATTAGTTCCGATGAATTGGAGTGAAAGATTTATCGGATTGGGTAATTTAAGTTTTTTCCCCGTAAAAGGTCTTAAAATTAATCTTGAAGGACTTTATTCTAATAATAATTTTCAAGATTATGATCATAGTTTTAAGTTAGAACCGGACGGAAATCTTTTTAAGTTTTCCCGAAGTTATACAACCACATTTACATTAACGCACACACCTTCGCAATATACTTTTTATACTGTTAAAGGCTCATATTTTAATCATACTTTTAATGAATACCTTTACGAGAATCCATTTGACTCAAGATACTTGCATCCTGATTCATTAAATACTGTCGGTTTTGCGTTTCATGATAAGGGAACAAACAATCACAGATTTTTTAGAGAAACAAAAACTTTTTTAGTGAAATTTGATTTTACAAGCCAAGTATCTTCCCACCATATGGTAAAATTCGGTAGTGATTTTAAAACTCACGAATTAAGTTTTGATAATTTTAATTTGGAACCGAAAAAAATAAATGGTTCCCCCGTAACACCTTTTGAATCTGCTATTCCAGGCGAGAGCTCGCTAAATAGGGATAAATATCAGGACAAGCCAAGAGAAGCATCAGCTTACATCCAAGACAAAATTGAGTTTGATAAGGTTATTATAAATATTGGTCTAAGATTTGATTATTTTGATTCGCGTGGAAAAGTTTTGGTTGACTTACAAGACCCGAATATTTATGCTCCACTTCGTCCGGGCTTAGATTCATTGAGCATAGCAGAAAGAGAACCATTATTCTATAAGAATGCATCCGCTAAATACCAAGTAAGTCCGAGGTTTGGAATTGCTTATCCTATTACTTCAAATGGAGTTATTCACTTTTCTTACGGACATTTTTTACAAGTTCCTCCGTTTTCTTTTCTTTTTAATAAAGGTAATTATAAAGTTGCCACAACAGGCGGTCCTTACGGGCCATACGGTAATCCTGATATTGATCCGCAGAGAACTGTTATGTATGAGCTTGGTTTAAGACAAGAATTTGGTGAATTTCTTATTGATGTAACTATGTTCTATCGTGATATTCGTGATTGGGTAACGTCAGGACCTTTTATTGAGACTAGAAACGGCGTAGCATATTCGCTTTATACTAATAAAGATTATGCTAATGTAAAAGGGGTAACTCTTAATTTTAATAAAAGATTTTCAAATCATTGGGCAATAGACCTTAATTACACATATCAATTTGCCGAAGGAAGTAACTCAACGCCTGAAGAAGAATTTTTTGCTCAAACTGGGAACAGTGAACCTACATTATTTTTGCTTCCGTTAGATTGGGATCAAAGACATTTAATAAACGCATCCTTGTTCTTCGGTGGTGCAAATTGGGGTGCTAGTTTTATCGGAAGATTTGGAACAGGACTTCCCTATACGCCTTCAATTACACAATTTACTGCAGATAGAGGTTTAACTTCGGGGTTTAGGAAAAATACTTTGAGAAGACCAAACCAATTTAATCTTGATGCAAAGTTTAATTATAGTTTTAATATAAGTTTTATCAAGCTAACTGCATTTTTAAGAGTATTTAACCTTTTGGATACTAAAACGGTTGTAAATGTATTTTCAGATACGGGAAAACCTGATTTTACAACTGAAGGTCAAAATGTTGGGGATGACCCGAACAGACCAAATACAGTTGCTGAATATTTAACAAGACCTTGGAATTATGCGTCGCCACGAAAATTCCAATTTGGTTTTGAATTTAATTTTTAATTTTTTTGCTTTAGGAGGCAATAAGTATAATGAAGAATATTTTCAAATTGCTAATTATCAGCTTCATTAGTTTAAGCTTTTTAGTAACTACGTTATTTGCTCAGCATATACCTGGTAAAGAGCGTGGAGATTCTGCCAAAAGAGCTAAGGCTCAGTTGGAAGGGAACAGAATAAGGACTACAATTCATAATTTCGGTTTTACCGGAAGAACGGGAGGACAATTTCCAATCAATGTTCAAACACCCTATGAATGGCCCAAGAATACAGGAAAAGTGTATCTTGCTTTAACCGCTATGTTTGTTGGTGCTGAAGTTACGGCTACGGATAGTACTTTAATTAAAATTGTGGATGTTCCTACATTTAGGAATGCTCCCGATGGAACAAGTTGGAATTTTGAACCTACACCGGGTTATTTTAATGATGATAGACCTGAACGTTCCATAGCCACAAGTGTGGATGAAACAACTTGGCCTAAATCCTGGCCGGATAGGGCAGAAGACGTTAACGATCCCGGTTGGAAAGGAAGCTGGAACGGCTTGGGCGGTAAAAATGATTTTCGTGCAGATCAGGAAATTTTTTACAGAATGTCAGACGATAAATATACTCGGTATCAGGAACAAGGTTTGTACTATCCTGATTCAACGGATTTATCACGCGGCGGAATGGGTATGATAGTGGATGTTAGAGCTTTAGCTTGGTCGCAAGTACTTGTTCAGGACGCCGTTTATATTTTACACAAAATAAAAAATGATGGCACTAAAAAAATACCTAAACTTGCAGTAACTGCGTGGCACGCTGATTTTGTGGGAGGAAACGGGGATTCGCAGGATGATATTTCAGAATTTGATTTAATACAGGATATTGGATTTAGCCACGATAGAGACAATAGAGCTCCTGATTTCGGCAATGATCCTGTTGGAATAGTTGGACAAGTATTTCTTGAAACTCCGGGTAATTCGACCGATAGAATTGACAACGACGGAGACGGGGAAGAGAACGGTCCGAAAGTTACAACTGAAATGCTCGCCGGTGAAATTTCCGGTAACTTAATTGATGATAATAATAACGGTTTGGTTGACGAAGATACAACCCATATAGCATTCCGTGATCAGATTGGTGTAACTTATGCAGACGGAATGGACCAGAACGGAAATGCCGAAGCAGGAAGTCCGGTAGTTACTCAAAGTATGATAGATTTGGTTGCAAATGACAGATGGAAAAGATGGCCCGCTATTTCTGCCTCCGATACAATTCAAAACGGTAAAATTCATTTGATTGAAGTAACACAAGATCAACTTGGAAATGCTTTTGCAGACGGTATTGATAATGATAATAACGGTGAAGACGGAAGTCCAACTGTTACACAAGCTATGATTGATGCGGCTGCAACTGATGCTCCGTATTTTCGTTATGTTGTTCCCGGAAGCGGAGTAATACTTTACGATGTTAAAACTGATGACCTTGGTAAAATGTATGCTGACGGAATTGATAATGACGATAACGGTGCTGTTGACGAAAACATTGATAACGGCATTGATGAAATGATAGATGAATCACGTAACAACGGTATAGATGATGATGGTGACTGGAACCCGTTAAAAGACGATGTTGGATTAGATGGGGTTGCAGGAACCGGTGATGAAGGTGAAAATGACGGGAAACCTACTTCCGGTGCGCGTTTCGGTTTACCGGGAGAGCCAAATGTTGATGTAACTGACGTTTCTGAAACCGATCAGATCGGTATTACTAATGCACAATATGAACCTGCCGGATCAATTAATTTTAGTTCAATATCCGATATTGAATTCTGGTTTAAATTTATGCGTCCGGGACATTTCTTTAATCCCCTTGTTGTTGTTCCGGGTGAATATGATTTGTTTATTTCATCAGGTATATTCCCGATTGAACCGGGACAAACGGAACCGTTTTCGGTTGCGGTTGTACTTGCAAACGGACCAGTTTCAGATCCAGGTGCAGCAATTAGAAAAAAAGAATTATTGCGTAAAACCGTTCGTGTGCGTGAAACATATGAAAACGATTATCAGTTTGCAAATGCACCATTTACACCCACACTAACTGCAGTTTCCGGAAATAATAGAGTAACATTATCTTGGGATGATGTAGCTGAATCTTCATTCGATAATTATATAGATGCAATCGGTGGTATTGGTCGTGATTTTGAAGGCTATAAAATATATCGTTCGCAAGACCCTGCATTTCAGGATATAGAAAATATCACAAATGGATTTGGTGTTCCGCTATTTAAAACCGCATTGGCAATATTTGATTTGGATGATGCCTATTCCGGGTTTGATTCTTCGGGTGTTGATGGCGTTCACTATAATCTTGGAACTAACAGCGGATTAAGACATGTATTTGTCGATTCAACTGCTAAAAACGGTTTCACTTATTATTATGCGGTAGTTTCCTATGATTTTGGTTTTCCGGGAGGAAATATTATTCCGTCCGAATCTCCTATAAGATTATCTTTGCTTCCTGACGGAGGTGTGCGTCTCGGACAAAATGTTGCTCGCGTTATACCTGAAGCAGCTGCTGCCGGATATGTGCCTGCAACACTCGGCACAATTTTACTCGAACAAGGTTCTACTACCGGAAAAGTCAGCTACGATATTATTGATATGAATTCAATTAAAGAAGGTCATGTCTATAACATAACTTTTGAAGATACATTAAAAGTTGCAAACAGCAGCAGTCAATCGGATACATTAACCACTAAGAATTTTACGCTAACGGATTCAACATCCGGTGTTGTATTAGTTGACAAAAGCACACATTTTTCTTCTAAAGATGAACAGCCGATTATTGACGGATTTCAATTGAATTTTACAAATGAAGATAGAGTTGAAATCAATACGGAAAAATCAGGGTGGAACAATGCCGGAATTGAAGGCTTTATTTTTGAAAAATTTAAATTTGCCGGTGGTTTAATTGGTGAAGAAAGACCAAATGATTACACAATTGAATTTGGTAATGTTGGTATTGGAAAATCAACTATTATGAATATAAGTTCTAATGTTTTCCCTGCGGTTGATGTGAATTTTAAAATTTTTAATAATAGCACAGGTCAAGATGTTAAATTCGGTTTTGTAGAGTTGGATCATACAGGTGGAGATGGGAGGTTAACAGCAGCGGGTGTAAGTAAAGATAGAGTTATCTTTATGGAGCCAAACAATAATGATTCACTTGTATTTACTTGGTGGTATTATCTTACAGGCAATGATAGCTCAGGGGCATTGCGTTTTCCCGATACAGGCGATTCAACGGTTATCAAGCTGAAAAAACCGTTTTTATCGTCCGATGTTTTTCGTTTTGTCGCTTCATCGGCAAAGATAAATAAGGAAGAAGCTGCGAATCAGTTGGATAATATTAAAGTAGTACCGAATCCTTATGTTGCTTCGGCAAGATGGGAAACTAAAAATCTTTTTAACAGCGGGCGAGGACCAAGGTCTATACATTTTACTCATTTACCGGCTCAGTGTACAATTCGAATCTTTACGGTTAGCGGAGAGCTTGTTAAAACAATTTATCATGATAATGCACTAAATAACGGTACGGAAAATTGGGACTTATTAACTAGAGATAATCTTGGTGTCGCTTATGGTGTTTACATTTATTATGTTGAAGCACCGGGTATTGGAGAAAGAACGGGAAAGTTTGCAATTATTAAATAAACTATTTGATAAACTTGAAAATTATTCAAGGAGTTAAAAGTGTTAAGTAAAAAAATAGTGTTTCAAGCAGCAATGCTGATGTTTGTTTTTCAAGCATTTAGCTTTGGGCAAAGTATTACTAAAACAGGTACAACGGCTGCCAAATTTTTGAGTGTAGGAGTAGGTCCGCGAGCCAATGCAATGGGCGGTGCTTTTAGTGCTGTTAGCAATGATGCTTCTTCAATGTATTGGAACCCGGCTGGAATTGGTGATGTAAAAAGCTATCAAGGAATTTTTACATATACTAAATTATTTGCCGATATTAACTTAAATTATTTTGGTGTTGTAACACCAATTGAAGGAGTAGGGAATTTTGGGGTTAGTGTTACTGCTTTAAATTTTGGAGAAATGGACATTACTACTGAATTAAATCCTGAAGGAATAGGGACTACGTTTTCTGCAGGCAGTTATGCTTTTGGTATTTCTTTTGCAAGATATATAACACAGGACTTTGCAATAGGGGCGACTGTAAAATATATTCGTGAAAATATTTATAATTCTTCTGCTGATGGATTCGCCATTGATGTTGGGACAATGTTTAATACACCTTTTTGGGGAATTAAATTTGCAAGCAGCATCACAAATTTTGGAACAAAAATGCAGATGAGCGGTGATGATCTTCTTGTCAGGTATGATCAGGACCCTACAACAGCCGGAAATAATGAAACGGTTGATGCAAATTTGGCAACAGACCAATTTGAGCTTCCGCTGCGATTACAAATCGGAATATCTAAAAATATTCATATTTCGGAGGGATATAATTTTCTTGTTGATGTTGACGCTGTTTATCCCAATGATAACAAACAGTGGGTGAATGTTGGTGCTGAATTATCTATGTTTAATAATTTGCTTGCACTGCGTGCCGGTTACAAGGCATTATTTTTAGAAGATAGCCAGGAAGGATTAACTTTAGGATTTGGCATTAATTATGAGCTGAATGGTTCTTTTGGTATTCAAGTTGATTATGCATATCAAAAATTTGACTATCTTGATAACAATCACAGCTTTGGTGTGATACTTAGTTTTTGAACAAAAAAATACTTAGCTTATTATTTTAATAAACTAATTCTTTAATAACAAAATAGGAGTACAATATGAAAAAACTTTTTTCTACATTAATCTCAATGTTGCTTTTGGCATTTACCATGAATGCACAGACTGTCAATGTTACGTTTCAAGTTGACATGAGTGTGCAAGCGGCAAAGGGTGCATTTGATCCTGCTGCTGATGCAGTTGAGATTCGCGGCGATTTTAACGGCTGGGATTTTACGGATCAGCATTTCTTAACAGATGATGATGGTGATTCTGTTTATGTTGGAACTATTACTGCTAATGCGAGTAGCACCGTTTTATACAAATTTTTCTTTTCAGCAAATGATACTTGGGAAAGTCTTGCTGATAATAGAAGCTTTGATGTAGGGACTACAGATGTTACTGCTCCGGTAGTTCTTTTTAGTAATGAGGAAATGCCTTCCGGAGATCCTGTAGCAGTTACATTTAATGTTGATATGACATTGCCTGCTCGTACAGGAGCTTTTGATCCAAGCGTGCGATCTGTGTTTATTGCAGGTAGTTTTACTGATTGGGGAACTAGTCCTGTAGTTATGGAAGATACTGATGGGGATTCAACATATACGGTTACTACAAATATTAATTCGGCACAAATTATTCAGTATAAATTTATTTATGCCAATGCCGATACATCTGATATGCAATGGGAAAGTGTTGATAACAGAGCAGAGTGGATTGATGACAGCGGACAAACATTCGATAGCTTCTGGGATAATATTGATCCTAATTCAAACTTGGCAGATGGAAATATTGAATTTACAGTTGATATGTCTGTTATGACTGACGTTGGTATTTTTGATGCAGCAGTGGATTCATCTCAAATAAGAGGTGGATTTAACGGATGGGGAGATTCTAATAGAGACATCTCAATTATGTCGCAAAATTTCTTAAACCCAAGCGAATGGTTTTTACAAGTTCCGTTTACTCAGGTAGAAGTTGGGGCAACTCAAAACTTCAAATTTTTCGTTAGTAAAAATGATACTGCATCACTTTGGCTTGATGGTTACGAAAGACCATTATCAGCCGGTGGCGGTAACAGAGGTGTGGATTTTGAAGGTACGGATAATCAAGCAGTTCCTTCAATCTATTATGATGATGTTTTGCCTAACTATATGATACCTGCCGGAACAAATGTTTCGATTACTTTCTCTGTTGATATGACAGATGCTGCCGATCCTACTGTTCAAGCATTACCGTTCGATGCAGCTCAGGATACCGTATATTGGATTGCAGAACAACCTGCATTTACTTTCAGCCAAGGATGGACTGATACGGATGAAATGAGAGTACTTAAAATGACCGACTCTGATGGTGATATGGTTTATACCGGAACACTTGATGTTACTTCTCCTGCTTGGAACGGTTTTGAATATCGCTATGCGTATGCAAGCCCAACTAATGGTTTTATTGCAGAGCCGGCCGGATTTGGTAACTTTGCTTATCGTGTTCGTTATATGGAACAAGACGGTTACCAAAGTTTTGTACAGCCTTACGATGCTCCACAGGACCATTGGACAGCTCAAGAGGATAAATCAGACCAATGGGAAGCCGAACCTTCGGGCGTTGTATCTGTTGGTGATAATGAAATTACACCGTTGAAATTTCAATTGAGCCAGAACTATCCTAATCCGTTTAATCCTTCTACTGCAATTAAATTTACAATTGCAAAAGCCGGAACAGTTACTCTTAAAGTATTTAATGTTTTAGGACAACAGGTTTCTACTTTAATCAATAAAAATATGAATGCCGGAAATTATGATTTTAATTTCGATGCTTCTGTTTTAAGTAGTGGAATTTATTTCTATACCTTGCACGCTGGAAATAATGTTGCAACTAAGAAAATGGTTCTTTTAAAGTAATAACAACTTAAAAGATTCGGAAAATTAAAAGGGATGTGTGAATAACGCATCCCTTTTTTTATATTAAAAGAATAGAAGTTACGAGGATTTAGCTAAACCAATTTATGATTAATGAGTCCATTCTAAAAAGTAATATTTTGACTAACCCACGACTTCAGTCATGGGGAAACAGACTAAAAACGAACTTCCCCAAAACCAACAAAAGTTCTCATCCACACTATTTCAAATTTGAAACTATTACAGCCAACTGTTTTTGTAGGATTTTTGCACCTTTATAATTTGAGTCGAGTGCTAAGCAACTATTAACAGCATTTAACGCTTTTTTAAAATCCTTGTTTTTAGCATAAGCTCCGGAAAGATTGTACAGCCCTTGAGTATCATTAGATTTAAATGCAATACTTTCTTCTAAATATTTTATTGCCTGAAAAATATGGTTTTTGGAAAGTTCAATTATACCAATCCACTTTGTTGAAAAGTAATCCGGCTCAAGTTCATACCTGCGTTTCAAAAAATCAGATACATCATCAAACTTCCCCAATTTCAAAAGTTCATTAGCTATCATATTGTAGTAATCCGGAACCATCGGATATTGAGTTGTAAGAACTTCCATTTGATTTATAAAGGCACGATAGTTTTTTCTCTTTAAATAGGAAACAGCAACGAGGCGTTCCGACTTTTCCCAAGTTAGTTTTGAGGAAACAAAATTAAATGCAATGCTATCGATAAAATTGTGTCTTACTAAAAGATTATTAATAGGGATAGCATTTTCTTTTGTTACAAAAGGCCAATCATTTTTTAATAATCTTAATTTATAAGCGGCAACTGTTGAATCAAAAGGGGAAAAAACATAATTAGCTAACGTTAAACTATCCTGTTGTGAAAACAGTACTAAATTTTGTTTGGTATTTGGAATATAGTTTAATTTGTTCATTTCTTCATAGAAAAGTTTTCCTATGTATTGATAACCTCGTAAAGTCGGGTGAAGATGGTCAGTTATTAAATTGTTACCAACAATGTTGTCTTTACTCAAAGAAGCAAATAATGAATCAACATTAATTAATGGAACATTAAAATCCGAACTTAATTTTTTAATAATCAAATTTATTTTTTCGGGTGCTCTAAACCTTAACATATCAAGGTCTTTTGCAAATCTGTACAATGAATCGGCAAGTGCATCGTTATACCCGAGTTGTTTTTCAGCTTCTGCGAAAACAGATTTTGCGGATGGGAATTCAGATGTTTTTTTGTAAATGAATGGTGCAATCCCTTTTAGGTTGCTTGATAATGTTGAAATAATAACGGGGATATTTTTCTGTTTTATCATTTCAATTATATCTTGCATATTGCCTCTAAATTGTTCGAGACCGGCATTGAAAATATCGGAGTTAAAAGGAATTGCTTTTTTCTTCGCCATTCTTGACATTAGTGTTCCGTTGTTCTGCTTATTGCTGCTAAAAGTCTTAACTGCAAATTGAATAAAATTACGAAGTAATTGTACGGTTTTAAAATTATTTAAACTTAAAATGAAATTGACTACATCTCTATTACGCCCGAGGGATTCGAGAGAACCAACTCCGAGAGCTCCGTAATATTCATTATGTCCGGCATAGATTAAAATCAAGTCCGGTTTCTCACTTAAAACGTCAGGCAGTAAGTCTCTAATAGTGTAAGTGTTCACAGCGGTAAGTGCGGCGTTCACGACTTCAATCTCCGATTTTGGATACATTAGTTCCAATCGTTTGCGCACATACCGTGAGAATGAGCCTAACGGCATAAATGGATAACCGGCTGCACTGCTTCCGCCGAGAATGAATACACGAAATGAGTTACTCGGTTTGTCCTTCAAAAATGTATCTTGGATAGATTTAGGGACGCTCTTTGTATTGTAAAAATAACGGCGTGCAAATTCAGGATTTAATCCCATTCTACCGGGACGAACTTCTACCCAAGTTTTAGTATTGTATCCGTAGTTAAATAAATGTAGTGACAATTCAAGAGCACCAATAAACAAAATGGGAATAAGAATAAGAAAAACATAAAATATTTTTGGGGTTTTCGGTAAGGGATTTTTATCTAAAAATTCTTGAACTTCTGATTGTTCGACTCCAAGTTTCTCAGCTATTTTTTTAACTGAAAACTTTCTTCTTTTGTTCGATATCCACAGAATTTGTTTTTTTGATAAACTCAAGTCTGCTCCATTAGCATTAATAAGTGGAAAAATTTATTATTGAAAATAATCAAAATATTCAAATAAAATCAGTTGAAAAAAGAGATTGAATACTTTTGGATAATAAATATCGTGCAAAAGAATAAAGGAAAATCTATCTACGTCCTTGAAAACAGCGATTCAGAGTCAAATATTCCCGTTGCATAAAGAGGCTGTGTGAAAAGTCAAAAACAAAATTTGGAACTCATCCCCAACCCCTTCTCTTAAAAAGAGAAGGGGTTAAAACAAGCTGCTTTGCAGCTTTTTAAAAATTCTTCCCTTTGTAAGAGAGTTATTTAGGATGAGTTTTAAGAGTTTTCACACAGTCTCTTTATCCAACGGTTTAGAAATAAAAACAACTAACTTGCTTCTATCCACATTTAACACTTTTTATTACAGTTCAAAATCCCCAATGTGGATAGAGCCAAAATCCATTGGAATAAATTAATCATGTCAACTAAAGTTGACGGCGTTAAGTTAAAACAGTTCTTATACTAACTAAGCTATTATTACCCCACGGCTTATCCGCCGTGGCGAACGTGGGCTAATCAAAAAAAGTTAATATTTTAATTAGTTCACTAGTCTATTTTGCTTTAACTAAACGGAAAAACATTTAATTACTTTTCTGTAATCTATTGTTTTTGCTATTCGCCGCGGCGAATTAGCTTTGACTCTGAATCGCTGCTTAAAAACTAAAATCTTGTATCCTGAATCTTGATTCCCTTTCTTAAAATATTTTACATTTTTTTCAGCACAACTATTGCTTTAGAAAATGCAGCAATTAGTCTGCAAAATTTTCTTATCATAAATAAAGTTATTATTTTTATTTCAGTAATTAAATGTAATCTACACTTGAAAAAATAAATATTATTTATGTATATACTTGGAATTTCCGCCTTCTACCACGATAGCGCTGCCTGCTTAATAAAAGATGGTCAGATTATTGCGGCAGCACAAGAAGAAAGATTCACACGAAAAAAACATGACTTCAGCTTTCCAATAAATGCGGTGGATTTCTGTTTGGGCAATGCAGGAATCAAATCAAACGAATTGGACTTTGTTGCATTTTATGACAAACCATTTATTAAATTTGAGAGAATTCTTGAATCGTATCTAGCTTATGCTCCGAAGGGAATTTTATCATTTATTAAAGCAATACCTCTTTGGATAAAAGAAAAATTGTGGATGAAAGAGATAATCAAAAAAGAACTGGACTATAACGGTAAAATCCTTTTTCCTGAGCACCACGAATCTCACGCGGCTTCTGCATTTTTTGCTTCGCCTTTTAATGAGGCAGCAATATTAACAGCAGATGGCGTAGGAGAATGGACAACTTCAAGTTTCGGTGTTGGCAAGGGAAACAAAATTAATATTCTTGCCGATATAAAATTCCCGCATTCATTAGGTTTACTTTACTCGGCGTTTACTTATTATACCGGATTCAAAGTAAATTCAGGCGAGTACAAAGTAATGGGATTAGCGCCTTACGGTGAACCGAAATATGTGGACTTAATTTTAGATAAACTTATTGATTTGAAAGATGACGGTTCTTTCAAATTGAATATGAAGTATTTTAATTTTGTTGCCGGATTAACAATGACAAACAAAAAGTTCGATGAGCTTTTTAATGGACAGCCTCGTAAACCGGAAGCAGAATTAACTCAACGTGAAATGGATTTAGCGCGTTCCGTTCAGGATGTTACTGAAAAAATAATGTTAAGAATGGCGAAACATATTAAAAAGGAAACAGGACAAAAATATTTGTGCCTTGCCGGCGGTGTGTCTCTCAATTGTGTTGCAAACGGAAAAATTTTACGCGAAGGTATTTTTGATGACATTTGGATTCAGCCGGCTGCCGGTGATGCGGGCGGAGCACTTGGTGCAGCGTTGTTTGTATGGTATCAATATTTGGATAATAAAAGAGAAGCCGATGATAAAAATGATTTTCAGTTCGGTTCTTATTTGGGTCCCGAATTCAGCGATGATAAGATAATGGCTTTTCTTGATGAAAATAAAATAAAATATAAAAAATTAACCGAAGATGAAATTATTTCAACAACTGCTGATTTAATTGCCGGCGAAAATGTTATTGGTTGGTTCCAAGGGGAAATGGAATTTGGCCCGCGTGCGTTGGGAAACCGTTCTATTATTGGAGATGCACGCTCACCTAAAATGCAGACAAAGATGAATTTGAAAATAAAACACCGCGAAAGTTTTCGTCCGTTTGCTCCGTCGGTACTTGAGGAAAAAGTCGGTGAGTATTTTGAAATTGACAGACCAAGTCCGTATATGCTGCTTGTTGCCGATGTAAAAAAAGAGCGGCGAAAATCAATGACAGATGAAGAAAATAATTTATTTGGAATTAAAAAGTTAAATATTGAACGTTCGGATATTCCGGCAGTTACTCACGTGGATTATTCTGCGCGAATCCAAACAGTAAATAAAAATACCAATCCCAAATATCATAAACTAATTAGTGAATTTGACAATCATCACAGAAATGCAGTTGTGGTAAATACTTCTTTTAATGTTCGCGGTGAACCTATTGTATGTACACCGGAGGATGCTTATAAATGTTTTATGCGTACTGAGATGGACTATC
>VAPK010053841.1_pt1 | contig 14001 bp, 12 predicted proteins | sample 3395031 | NCBI WGS metagenome assembly VAPK01 (sample SAMN08290443, study PRJNA428436) | hydrothermal vent metagenome | isolation source: Deep-sea hydrothermal vent chimney 1 | place: Pacific Ocean: Juan De Fuca Ridge | reverse complement strand
GTAAGTAAGGTGAGTTATTTATTGTTAGTTGCCTGATTCTACTTTGTCACATTTAATAGCAAACGCACTTAATAGAACCTCAGGTAGTAGCGTGCGTTGTACGCACCAATTAGCGTTATGTTGCCTAAATGGTGCGTACAACGCACCCTACTTTTGTAATCTAACAATGTAGAACTAAGCTGAAGTTGTTACTATAAAACCAACTCCTGGATTACACTGATAATCAAATCATTCACAATTGACTGCTATGAATTTAAGTTGCGCTGATTTACTTGCCACACTCAAAACTGAAGCAATTACAGCTAAGTTAACGGGCAGTGACAATGCTATTCAGTCCATTGAACCGATAGAATCCTGCTCTCCAGGATCACTTACTTTTGCAGAGAAGCATCAGTATCTGATAAAAGCGTTACAACAGCGAGTGGCTGCTGTTGTTGTCCCAGATAACATGGTGACGGACGAATTAGATCTTGGAAAAACAGCTTTGATTCAGGTTAAAGATGTACGGGTTGCATTGGCGTATATTCGTCAACATCATGATGATAATCCCTACCCAAATGAATGGGCTCGTATTCATCCATCAGCTGTTATTCATGAGAGCGCTTCAGTGCCTGACACAGCAGTCATTGCCCCAGGCGCTGTGATTAGTTCGGACGTTATTCTGGGAAACCATGTTGTTATTATGGCCAATGCTGTGATTGAGAACAATGCAATAATAGGAGAGGGTAGTATTATTCATCCTGGTTGTGTGATTGGTTGGGATTGTGAAATCGGAGTTGATGTTATTATTAAAGCTGGCGCAATCATTGGTGCTGAAGGGCATGGTTTTGCACGTGACAGCGAAGGGTGTTTTCACAGAATTCCACAGCGTGGCAAGGTAGTGATCGAAGATAATGTAGTCATTGGTGCTAACTGTACTATCGATCGTGCAACTTATCATCAAACTCGTATTCATCGCGGTTGCATTATCGACGCCCAATGTCATCTTGCGCATAATGTGGTTTTAGATGAGGATTGTGCGCTGGTAGCACAAACAGGTATTGCGGGTTCCAGTCGCTTTGGAAAGCGAGTGATGGCTTCTGGGCAGACAGGTGTGCTTGATCATGTTAACGTACCGGATGACACAGTGCTGGTTCACAGGGCAGGGGTTATCAACAGTATTAAAGAGTCAGGGATGTATGCCGCAACTCCACCTCAGCCATTTGCGCGCTACCTAAAGAATATTGCAGTTTTTCAGCGCCTTGCTGAAGTTTGGGATCGTCTGCGCGCACTTGAGAAAAAAGTTAACGCATTGGTTGACAAATAGTCGTCAGATTATGTGTTCAGAATGCTAACGGTTAGCGATCATTCTCGAGATGTTGCCGGATTTACCTATGTTTATCCAGTTATCTCCAGACGTACCAATGGTTTATCAATTGGCATCAATCTCAACCCCAACAATGCCTGTAATTGGCGTTGTATCTACTGTCAGGTTCCTGATCTGAAGCGCGGTAGTGCACCAACCATTAATCTTCAAATATTAAGAACCGAATTGCTTAGTTTGCTTGATGATGTTCAACATGGCGATTTTTATGAACGATTCGAAGTGCCTCATCATCAACGACAAATTCGCGATATTGCAATCTCAGGTAATGGCGAGCCAACCAGTGCTCGGGAATTCTCAGATGTCGTTGTTTTGTTAGGGCAAGTTGCTCAACAAGCCAGTTTGCTTGGGAAAATCAACATTGTGCTTATCACCAACGGTAGTTTGATGCATCAAGCACAGGTACAGATCGGACTCAGTACATTGGCACAACTGGGTGGTGAAGTTTGGTTCAAGCTAGACCGTGCTACAGATTCTGGTTTACATGAAATCAATAATGCCGCTTTTAGCGTGGAGCGCTTGCAACAAAATCTTGGTATCGCTGTGAAACACTGTTCGCTATGGATACAAACTTGCTTGTTCGCGCTGGATGGGCAATCTCCATCAGTTGCAGATTGGCAAGTCTATTTGAGCATGCTCAAAGTATTTAAAGATGAGGAACATCAACCGCTTGGTGTGTTGCTTTATGGGCTGGCTCGTCAGTCATTACAACCAGAAGCGTTAAGATTGGAGCGCTTATCTGAGGTGAAAATGGAACATTATGCAGAAACTATCCGTACTCTTGGTTATGAGGTGAAGGTTAGTTATTGACTACAACATTAGGTTAATGTTGATTGGTTGTAACTACTCGGCTTACCCTCTATTTTGTCCAATAGCTTTGTTGAAAGTGCTCATTTGCACCTGTAAACTCCGCCCGCGCTTTTGCCTTGCTCTTTTTGCACATGAGAGAGCAATCTGAGCAGTTACAGAGTACGCAGAGTAGTTCCGATTGGCTTGAGATGAACCAATGCGAAGAAAATTATGGCTGTGAATACAACAGGGAGGAGATTGTGATCATTGAAAATCTCAATTTTTCCCTGTTGTTGAATCTTTTAAACGGTTAGGCTATAGCGAATTAACCGCGTTTAAATCTTGTAAAGCCTGCTCTAATCGAGTCACCATTGCGACTTCGCCAGCACGTTGCCAAACACGTGGGTCGTAATACTTTTTATTGGGTTGATCTTCACCCTTAGGGTTACCAATCTGTCCTTGTAGATAAGCCTCGTTATCTTTATAGTATTCCATTACGCCGGCCCAGGTTGCCCATTGAGTATCTGTGTCGATATTCATTTTCACCACGCCATAGCTGATTGATTCCTTGATTTCTTCAGGTGTTGATCCTGATCCGCCGTGGAATACAAATGTTAATGTGTTTTCAGGAACATTGTATTTTTCAGAGACATATTTTTGTGAATCACGCAGAATGGTTGGTGTTAACTTAACATTACCGGGTTTGTAGACTCCATGAACATTGCCAAATGATGCTGCAATGGTAAAACGGTCGCTGATTTTACTTAGATTTTCATAAGCATATGCGACTTCTTCTGGCTGTGTGTAGAGCAGCGACTGATCCATGTCAGTATTATCTACGCCGTCTTCTTCACCGCCAGTAACGCCTAATTCAATTTCAAGTGTCATGTCCATTTTGGACATGCGCTCTAAGTACTTGCCGCAAATTTCGATGTTTTCTTCCAGACTTTCTTCAGACAGATCCAACATGTGGGAGCTGAATAATGGTTTACCGTTAGCAGCGAAATGTTTTTCACCAGCATCAAGCAGACCATCAATCCATGGAAGTAGTTTTTTGGCAGCATGATCAGTGTGTACGATGACAGGAACTCCATAATATTCAGCCATTAAGTGTACGTGTTGAGCACCTGAAATAGCGCCTAAAATGGAATTTTGTTGACCGTCCAGCTTAAGGCCTTTGCCAGTAAAAAAGGCCGCGCCACCATTAGAAAACTGAATGATAATTGCAGATTTTACTTTAGCAGCAGCTTCTAATGCAGCATTGATTGAATCAGTGTTAATGACGTTGACTGCTGGCAATGCAATCATATTTTGCTTACAGAAGGTAAAGATTTTTTGTACGTCGTCACCAGTGACAACGCCAGGTTTAACGATGTCTAAAATTTTCTGTGACATATGGATGACCTATTGTATTTTAGTGATGTTGCATTATTCCTACGCAGGGCGAGAGAACAAAGGGTTTATTGAAAACTACTAAAGCTGATTATTCCAGGCGTAATACTGATATTACGCCCAGGAATCATAAGTATTAGTGTTATGCGGTTTCCAGAACTTTTTCTATGTTTTCCAAGCGCTCAGCAAGCAATTCTTCCAGAGAAACTAATGCTTTAGAAAAGCCATCGATGCCTTCGGCAAGCTTGTTTGAAGCCATACGATTATCAGCATGCATTTTTTCGAAAGTCGCTTTATCCATCGCTATTTTTTCTATGGACATATTTGCCGCAGTTTCTGGTTTCAACTTGCGCGGTAATTCAGCCTCAGTGGACTGTAGCTCATCTAATAAAGCTGGAGCAATGGTTAATAAGTCAACACCAGCTAATTCGGTAATCTCACCAATATTACGGAAGCTTGCGCCCATCACTTCGGTTTTATGACCGAATTTTTTGTAATAGTTGTAAACCTCAGTGACAGAAAGGACGCCTGGATCTTCAGCAGCTGGGTATGAATCACGTCCACTATCTTTTTTGTACCAGTCGAGGATACGTCCAACGAATGGAGATATCAAGGTAATGTTGTTCTCAGCGCAGGCAATTGCCTGATGTAAACCAAACAACAGTGTCAGATTGCAGTGAATACCTTCTTTTTCCAAAACTGCTGCGGCTTGAATGCCTTCCCATGTTGAGGCTATTTTGATCAATATACGCTCTTTGGAAACACCGGCTGCTTCATATTGAGAAATTAACTCCCGACCCTTGGCAATAGTGGCTTCGGTATCAAATGAAAGGCGTGCATCAACTTCGGTGGAGACACGACCGGGAATAATATTAAGTATTTTAAGCCCAAAAGAGACCGCGAGGCGATCAAAGGCAAGTGTAACTACATCAGCTTCAGATGCCGCCTTGCCCAAAGTTTCTCTGGCAGCCTTTAAAGTATCGTCAACAATGCTTTGATATTGCGGCATTTGTGAAGCAGCAGTAATCAGTGAAGGATTGGTTGTTGCATCTTGAGGTTTAAATGTTTCAATGGCCTGGATATCGCCGGTATCAGCAACAACAACGGTCATTTCTCTAAGTTGTTCAAGTAAGTTTTTAGCCATAATATGCACCCATTATGTATAAATTGATAAAGTCCTCATCGGTGTAGATTATACTCCGAATGTTTCTGTAATGTTATATTCTGAAAGCGGACGGATGTTTTACTGCCAAAGCAATTTTACATTTGATTTGGCTCAAAATCTGTTGTGCTAACGTTGATCGTTAGGGCAGTCGTGGTATTAAAAATGTCGGTTAAAAAATTAAGTATTTCAAGTTGTTCCTGAGTGTTTGCGCGAAGAGAACTGCCAATGAACCCACCCAGGTTTTAGCAATAACCTGAAGTTAAGGTGGCTTGATGAAATGAATCGATCACCTTTGGTCTGTTTATTTAACTTCCACTTCTAAACATTATAATGTTGGTGTTAAAAGATCAACATGTGTCATCAAAACGGCGTTACTCACATTATTAACAGACATTGTAATGACCGGGTTGTTTTGCGAACGATCTTATGATGAACAGATCACTTGCATTTGAATTCGAGCGGAGTAACAAAAAGCCTGCTCAACATTGATGACGTTATTCCGTCAATCCAATTAGGAGTCTGTCCGAGAATAGAAGGCGTAGCGAGGGAAAGTAGTTTTGAGTCCATTTTTTCGATTAAATGGGACGAATACTTGTGTATTTAACGAATTTAATCGAAAAAATGAACCAAAATCCGCTTTTCCGCAGCAGGCTTTTATTCTCGAACAACCACTTGGTAAGCCTAACCAGCCAGTTTGCTCAAGTATTTTGCAACACCTGACGGCACTGCCGGCTGTGAGTCAATAGCAGCGGCTACTACTTTTGCCAAATATTTTTCAACTCCAGTAGGTTCTGCAGCTTTAGCAGCTGCAGCGGCTCTTATCTGATATTCAGGGATAATTTGCTTCACCAGAAATTTGGCGACTCCAGTCAGTGCCGGGGGTTTAACGCTATCTACATACTTGGCCACCCCTGTAGCAGGTTGTTCTGCTTTTTGCTGGACTGCTGTTGGTTGTTCTTGTGTTGCAGCAGCTTGTTCGCTTGTTTGTTTTTGCATGTATCTTGCAACACCAGTGAGCCCATCGGAATTTTTAGTGGGTGTTGAGTTATCAACTGAAGTTTTTTGAACTTCAGGTTGCTTATTGAATATTTTTCCGAGTATATTCTGTGCCATAAATGATACCTAATTATGTTTCCAAGTAAAAAATTCATATCCAACATGTACATGAATTAAAATACTGTGAAATTTTGATGTATGTGAGTAGGGCATCTATCAGTGTTAATTTCCGCCTTACTATATTATTGTGATCTATCTAATTATATTTTTCATAACTACTCCGCTTACCCTCTATTTTTCCCAATCGCTGTCTGGAAAGTGCTCATTTACAGGTGTAAATGAGCACTTTCAACGAAGCGATTGGACAAAATAGAGGGTAAGCTGAGTGGTTTATTTATGTTTTTAATATCTCAACACGCAATCAGCTCTGTAACCATTGTAAAGAAACGGAATACCAGTTCTAAGCTGCTATTAAATCTGTGATCCGCTATTATTAACTGTTTTGCAGGTATTTCTCAACACCAGTCGCATTGGCTATGGTCTGTTGATCCATGTATCTGGCAACTCCAGTTGGTTCAGCCATATTATTTTGTTTCAAGTAGTTTGCCACACCTGTTCCGCCGCCGGATGCAGTATTGGCTGCAGGTGCCGCAGCGCTGCTTGAGCCTTCACTAGCCGGCCGTCTACTGTACAAAAATACTCCTGCTGCCAGAAGAGCGACCAAACCGATCAGATATTGGCTCATTCCAGAATCGCCTGTAGATGCCTCGCTCTCACTTGTGGCGCTGCTTGACACCGAAGAACTTTCACTGATGCTGCTTTTGCGAGGAGTACTTGAACCGGCGCTACTGCTTTTGGTTTTAGAAATATACTCTTTATCTTGATAAACAATTTGCGGCGTAAAATCTTCTGGATATTTAGAGCTAGAACTTGATGAACTACTGGAGCTAGAGCTTGCAGAGGACGATGTGCTCGCACTTTCCGCAGACCCACCGTGTTCAGCTATATAATCTTTATCCTGATAAACGATTTCCGGTGTGAAATCTTCAGGATAATTGGGTTCAGCTGATACTAGATTACTGGTGCTGGCTAGTAGTAGAGTTGAAATTAAACTTGTGGTCAAATATTTTGTTTTCACCTGTGAATGCCTCTCTCTATCTGAATATGGAATTAAAGCACTGCTTCTACTTGACTGACAACATTGTCAGTTGTGAAACCGAATTCTTTGAACAGATCTCCCGCAGGTGCTGATTCACCGAATCGGTCCAGACCAACGATTTTACCGTTTGTTCCTACATATTTCCACCAGCCGTCAGTCACACCAGCTTCCACAGCGATGCGTTTGCTCACGGAAGGGGGTAGAACTGAGTCACGGTAAGCTTGATCCTGACCATCAAATACATTTGTTGACGGCATTGATACTACGCGCACATTCTTGCCTTTAGTGCCAAGATGCTCGGCTGCCTTGACTGCAATTTCCACTTCAGAACCGGTGGCGATGATAATAGCATCTGGTTGTCCACTACTATCACTGACAATATAGGCGCCGCGTGAGATATCTTTGATCTGTTGTTCGCTGCGAGTCATGTGAGCCAGACCTTGTCGAGAAAAGATTAACACAGAAGGCCCATCTTTTCTTTCGATTGCAGCTTTCCATGCTACAGCTGATTCGACTGCATCGCATGGACGCCAGACTTGCATATTAGGGATCATGCGCAGTGTCGCGGTTTGTTCTACAGGTTGATGTGTTGGCCCGTCTTCACCCAAACCGATAGAGTCATGTGTGTACACGAAGATAGTTGGGATTTTCATCAAAGATGCCATGCGTAATGCATTGCGAGCGTATTCAGAGAACATTTCGAAGGTTGCACCGTAAGGTTTAAAGCCACCATACAATGTAATGCCATTCATCATTGCTGACATGCCGAATTCTCGCACACCGTAATAGACGTAGTTGCCATCATGACCCGGCGCATTCACATCTTTACAACCAGACCAGATAGTCAGATTGGATCCTGCTAGATCGGCTGATCCACCAAGCAATTCTGGTAAGAGTGTCCCAAAGCCTTCAAGTGAATTCTGAGAAGCTTTGCGACTGGCGATTTTTTCTGCTTTTTCGTTGACAGAAGCAATGAATGCGCTGGAATTCTGCTCCCAGTCACCAGGTAAGTCACCGGCAATTCGTCGTTCAAATTCTTTGGCAAGCTCTGGATGCGCGCTACGATAGCTTTCGAAACGCTGTTTCCATTCGGTTTCTAAGCCAGTACCTTTTTGATTCGCGTCCCACCCATCGTATACATCTTTGGGTACCTCAAATGGCGCATGAGGCCATCCAATGGTTTTACGTACTAAAGCAATCTCATCATCGCCAAGCGCTGCACCGTGACAGTCTTCTTTACCTTGTTTATTGGGAGACCCCCAGCCGATAATAGTTTGGCAACAGATAAGCGTTGGTTTATCAGTCACTGAGCGAGCTTCTTCGATGGCTTTTTTAACGGCATCTGAATTGTGTCCATCGACGACAGGGATCACATGCCAGCCATAAGCCTCAAAGCGTTTTGGTGTGTTGTCTGTGAACCAGCCTATGGTATCACCTTCACCACGGACTTCGCCATCGATTGAGATGTTGTTGTCATCGTAGAAAGCAACCAGTTTTCCTAGTTTCATGGTGCCTGCTAGTGAGCATACTTCATGAGAAATGCCTTCCATTAAGCAACCATCGCCCAAGAACACGTAGGTGTTATGATCAACGATATCATGGCCAGGGCGATTGAATTGTCCGGCAAGCGTTTGTTCTGCCAGAGCCATTCCTACGCCATTTGCAATACCTTGACCTAAAGGACCTGTTGTTGTTTCGATGCCCGGGGCATATCCATACTCAGGGTGGCCTGGTGTTTTGGAATGCAGTTGACGAAAATTCTTGAGTTCTTCAATGGGTAAATCATAACCAGTGAGATGGAGTAAAGAGTACAGAAGCATCGAGCCATGACCATTGGAAAGTATGAAGCGGTCACGATTAGGCCAGGCTGGATTGCCTGGATTATGACGCATATAATCATTCCATAACATTTCGGCTATATCAGCCATACCCATTGGGGCTCCAGGGTGGCCTGAGTTGGCTTTTTGCACGGCATCCATGCTCAAAGCGCGTATTGCATTCGCTAAATCTCTGCGCGTTGTCATAATCTGTATTAACCTATCTCTGTTTTTTTTTGACTGAGGGCTCAAGAAAAATCGATGATCAATTTTATTGAAACGATGTTTCGAAATTTGTAAGCAAAGAACGAGCGGTTTAAAGCCGCTCGTTTTTGCTAGAGTTTTCTATTCCGCTATTCTAAGTTAGCGTGTCTTGCTTTCATTTGTTCTTCAGGGATTCCTTTCTCGTGAATAAAGTGAGAAATTAATGCCTCTAGAAAAATCAAGGTGGAGAGTTCAAATACTGTACCCATAGGCATTCCCACGACTGTTCCATACAAATCGGGTTTACCAATTTCGAATACAGCATCCGCAATATCACCAAGTGCCGAGTCACGTTTTGCAGAGATTAACACGACCTGGGCACCAATTTTCTTGGCGCGATTAGCAAATGCTATCAGTTGTTCAGTTCCTCCAGAACCTGAAATAACCAGCAACATATCGCTGTCTCTAACGCTTGGAGTGACAACCTCGCCAACCAGATAAGCTTCATATCCGGCATGCATTAATCGCATGACAAAAAATCTCGCGATTAACCCTGATCTTCCTGCACCTGAGACGAATATACGAGAGGACTTGTCGAGTAACTGAGTCAGTTCCGCCTCATGTGAATCATCTGTAGCAGCAAGAATTTCAGTGATTTTTCCTAATACTAGCTGTTGATGCATATCAGACCTCTATGCAGCATCAACCAGCTGACGAATTTCACGAGCAGAATCAGCAGGAGAAGGAGCGCCGTAAATAGCTGCACCAACAACAACAATACCTGCACCAGCTTGAACAACTTGTTGCACAGTTGATTGGTTGATTCCGCCTGCAACAGAGATTCTGACAGGCAAGTTTAATGCTGCGATGCTTTGTAAGTCAGTGAATGGTGTGTCGCCAGCTGCTTGTGCGTCAAGTCCAGTGTGGACACCAATAATTTGAGCACCCATTTTCGCTGCTTCTCTGGCGCACTGTGCTTTATTTGGAACGTTAATTAAATCGACTTGCGCTTCTGCATTGTTTGCATTCGCTGCTTTAACAACGCCAGCCATCGTAGCATTGCCTGAAACGCCAAGTACTGTGCAGATATCTCCACCAGCGGCGTAGAAAGGCGCTGATTCATATTCGCCAGCATCCATTGTTTTAAGATCAACTAAAACCAGATTGTTTGGGAACTTTCTTTTCAGTTCTTGAACCAGTTTTACTCCATTATGCTTGATGCATGGTGTGCCAATCTCAAGAATGTCAACGAAAGGGGCGACCTGAGTAGCAAGCGCTACAGTAGCGTTGAAGTCCAGTGAATCCAATGCCATTTGAATTAATGCTTTAGCCATTATATATGCTCCTGATTTGTGAATCGAAAATTATAGTTTTTGTTACATGATGTTTGTAAACTCTGTGAACTTTAAATCAGAACAGGGACGGATGTCAATATGCTTGTCGGTGCAGCTTCGAGAGTGTAATAGTCACTATTTCGTCTCTTTGGAAAGTCTGAAGCCCGTTGCTGGTAATGCCATAATAAACAGAATAATCAATAAGTTATATTAAATTTACTGTGGTTTAAGTAAATCTTACAAACAATCATAACGCGACGCTGGACACGGTGACACATTTTATGTCAGGCTGACAGCTGGAGATGGGTACGAAGTGATTTTTTAAGATAAGAAATCAATTAGAAACCAGTGAGTTCAAATAACATTGTAATTTAAATTCTTAGCTTTTAATTTAATCAATTTGAGTGATTTGAACGAAAAAAACAGTTTCTTATTAAAATTAATGTCGCAATGCAAAACTGTCAAAAAATAAATCACTGTTTCCAAAAATAATCCGTCCAAAATTGAAATAATTTTATCAAAGAGAAGTTTTATGCAAGCTATAACTGATATTCGTGCATTTATTATCGATATGGATGGGGTTTTGTGGCATGGGGATCAAGCGCTACCAGGATTGGTTGAATTTTTTCAGACTCTTAGGAGGAAAAGTATTCGTTTTATTCTGGCGACAAATAATGCGAGTTTAACACCACAGCAATATGTGATCAAGCTTGCGGGTATGGGCGTCTCTATAGAAGCAAGTGATATTTTGACCTCTGGCATGGCAACAGCATATTATCTGGCAGGACAGGTTGTTCCAGCATCAACACGCGTTTTTGTGGTTGGTGAACAAGGTGCGCGACAACCACTGATTGATCAAGGGTTTACCTTGACAGAACACTATGCGCATGATGCTGATAATACTAGCTCCAGCGCAGCTGCACACTTTGTGGTTTGTGGCAAAGACGAAACACTGAATTGGGATAAATTAGCGACAGCAACACTTAATATTCGTGCAGGTGCACAGTTCATTGGCACCAATGCAGACACCACACTACCTACTGAACGGGGTCTCACGCATGGAAATGGTGCGATTCTGGCGGCATTAGAAGTAGCGACCGGGGTTGCGCCAACGATTATCGGCAAGCCAGAACCGATTATGTACCAACAAGCGCTTGCATTGCTCGATGTTGATCCAGTAGAAACTGTAGCGATCGGTGACCGATTGGAAACTGATATTTTAGGCGCGGTTCGCTCTGGTATTCGCAGTATTATGGTGCTATCTGGAGTGTCAACTGAAGATGATTTAAAGGTGTCGGATTATCAACCAACCTGTGTAATGACCGATATTCGTGCCATTACCCAAGCACTGTTGGGCTGATTTTAAATCCATAAATCATGGTAATTGGCTGTGCAATTAATGAAAGCTATTGTTTTTCTTCATGCGCTTCATGCGCTTCATGGTAGAAAAACTAACGACTTTACAAGATTCAGCAATACTTTGTATTGTGATGACCATCATTATTCCAAAAATAAATTCCTAAACATATGGAGTTGTGGCAATGAAAAAATTTATTAATCAAACAGATACTTTGCTCGACGAAAGTCTGCAGGGTTTTGCCAAAGCACATGCAAATCTTGTTCAGTTTAATGTTCAACCACGATTCATCAATCGCATCTCCTCAACATCCAAAGGTAAAGTTGCCTTAATTTCAGGTGGCGGGGCAGGGCATGAGCCTTTACATGCTGGTTTTGTTGGTACAGGAATGCTTGATGCTGCGTGTCCAGGTCAAATTTTCACTTCCCCAACACCCGATCAAATGCTTGCTGCCGCTGAAGCGGTGAATAGTGACAGTGGGGTTTTGTTCATTGTTAAGAATTATGCAGGCGATGTAATGAATTTTGAAATCGCTGCCGAAATGCTTGATTGTTCAAGTCAAACAGTGTTGGTCAGTGATGATGTGGCATTGCCGAAAGATCATAGTACTGGTCGACGTGGCGTGGCAGGTACTTTGATAGTCGAGAAAATGGTTGGTGCAGCCGCTGAGAAAGGTTTGGACTTGATGGCTTGCAAAACTTTGGGTGATCGTGTCAGTCAAGCGACAGCTTCAATGGGAGTTGCTTTGACGAGTTGTACAGTGCCAGAATTGGGTCAACCAACATTTAAACTTGGTGATGACCAAATAGAAATAGGCGTGGGAATACATGGTGAGCAAGGGCGCGAAACCGGCAGTTTAGCCAGTGCACAAAACATAGTAGAGCAGCTAGCCAACGCCATTAATGAGGATCTAAATCCAAAAAAAGGACAACAAGTGTTATTACATATCAATGGGTTTGGTGCAACTCCGTTAATGGAGTTGTATCTTGTCTATGATTTAGCGCACCAGTTTTGGGAACAGCGTGGCATCAACATTAGTCGCTCACTGGTTGGCAATTACACGACCTCACTCGATATGGCTGGTTGCTCGATTACCCTGAGTTTATTAGATGATGAATTGATTGATTTGTGGGATGCGCCCGTGCACACCGCTGCGTTACATTGGGGCTGATTGTTTGATTATACTCTTCGCACACGAAAATTTAGCATTTTGTGTGCGTGATATTTTGTGGAGAGCAAGGCGGGAAATCTTAGCTGTAGTCACTCTACAGCAAGGTTTTCCAACGCAGTTATCCGCAAAAAAGCGCGTGCACAGGATGCTAAGTTTTCATGTGCGGAGAGTATAAGGTGGTTTGACGAAATAAAGTTACCAACCTTGCTTATCTTTTTACTTCTGACCGAACTATCTCAATCGTTGCGTAGCATGACTATGCGCCTCTTGAGATAGTTCGGTCAGAAACAAAAATCCTGCGCAATCTTGGTAACTTTATTCCGTCAAACCACCTAACACATCAGCAATTGCACAAATCATTAACTGACTGGTTCTAGCGCCAGCATCAATGTGGCCTCGGCTGCGCTCGCCAAGAAATGAGGCACGACCTTTGGTGGCGAGCATCTCACGGGTGGATTCCATACCCTCAATAGCGACCTGTTTTATTTCCTCAAGCAAATCAGCCAACACAACACCATTTGTTGCTGCTTGTTGTAAATATTCTGAGACAGGGATGTGTACATCAAGCATGGTTTTTTCACCAATATCTGTTTTCCCGCGCTGTTTGACAGCTTCTACACCGGCTGCATACACCTCTGCAAATCTATGCAGATTAATATCTTGATCAGCCGCAGCCTTACTCATGCTGATGAACAGCGTGCCATACAGAGACCCAGATGCCCCTCCAATTGTCGACATTAATATCATCCCTGTTTTTTTAAATGCTTCTGACCAGTCGAGTTGGCTGATTGTATTGCTTTGCTCGATAAGCGCTTGAATACCGCGCTGCAAATTTGTGACGTGATCACCATCACCAATGGCTTGATCCAGCGCTGTGACTTCTTCAGCATTGGTTTCAATTGTTGTAGCGATGGATTGAATTAGTTCTGGGAGTAATGAAGGACTAAATGACATGAGAATCTCCGATTTGGAAATAGTTGTAGCAAAGTTGAGAATAACGTGCTACCTACCAATTTGTCCAGTGAGTTAATGGTTTTTTAAAAGGGATAGAAAAATATTTTTTTGAGTCCGGTTTTTTGCGTGATTATTATTTTGTAGAAGTGGCTTTAGCCACGACATAGGCTTGCATTAAGGCTAACCACTCTTACTTTTACCTGATTACCCATGAGCTTCCGCTATTTTAATAATACCAGCTACACACCTCGTCATTCCTGCAGTCTTTTAGCAGGAATCTAACCAACAATGAATAGATTC
>VAPK010328034.1_pt1 | contig 14002 bp, 12 predicted proteins | sample 3395031 | NCBI WGS metagenome assembly VAPK01 (sample SAMN08290443, study PRJNA428436) | hydrothermal vent metagenome | isolation source: Deep-sea hydrothermal vent chimney 1 | place: Pacific Ocean: Juan De Fuca Ridge | reverse complement strand
TAAGGTTGAGACTAAGATTGAGAAACATACTGTTCAAGGTAAACATAGTCAGAAGGTTGCTCCAGTTCGTAAGGTTTTGAAGTAATTAAATATTTTTAGCTATTCTTTTTTGAGATTTATATTTCTGCATATCTAATTTAATATTGAAATCAAAATATTTTGGTGATATTTCCAAGACGATGTTTCTGGATCAAACTCCCACAGACTAGAGAATTCTTTTAATCCTTTTTCAAGCAAAATATTTTCTACTTTTTCCATAACAAAAAATACTATTTGTATCTTTTATATATTGGTTTTAGGATAATTATTTTAATTAATAATCTTTATAATTATGAAATATATCTAATATTATGAAAAGATGCTCTTGGTGTAGTAATGATGAATTATACAAAAAGTATCATGATGAAGAGTGGGGAATCCCTGTATATGATGACCAGAAGTTGTTTGAGTTTTTGGTTTTAGAGGGAGCACAGGCTGGTCTTAGTTGGATTACTATTTTGAGGAAAAGAGAATCTTATCGTAAGGCTTTCGATGATTTTGATTTTGAGAAGGTTGCTTTGTATGATGAAAATGATATTAAGAGACTGATGGAAGATGAGGGAATTGTTAGAAATCGACTAAAGATTAATTCGAGTATTGAGAATGCTAAGGTGTTTTTAGAAATTAGGAAAGAATTTGGGAGTTTTGACAAGTATCTTTGGAGATTTGTTGATGGGAAGATTGTTGTTGAGGATGGGAGCTTGGTGAAGAGTGATTTGTCAGATGAGATTTCTGTGGATTTAAGGAGGCGAGGAATGAAGTTTGTGGGGTCGGTTATTGTTTATGCTTTTTTGCAGGCTGTGGGTGTTATTTGGGGTCATGAGACTGAGTGTTTCTGTTGGAAGGAAGTATAATATTTGGATTATGAGAAATTTTCTATTTATTTCATAGGTTTTCTAATAGAAATAATTTTTAGTGACACTAGAGATTAGATATAAAAACTCGACTTTGTAATTTTAGTTATGAAAGATATAAAAGAATTATTGAATTTTGGTTTAATTAATATTGATAAACCCACTGGACCTACTAGTTATTCTATTTCAGAGTTCGTTAAGTGGCAGTTGAAACTCAAGAAGACGTCGCATATGGGAACGCTTGATCCTAAGGTGACTGGAGTTTTGCCAATTACTTTGGGACGAGCTTGCAAGTTGGCTAGTTATTTTATTAAGCATGACAAAACATATGTTGGGGTTTTGGAGACACATAAGAAATGTAGGTTGGAGGAATTACAAAAACTTATTAATGAGAATTTTATGGGAAAAATTTTGCAGACTCCTCCGCATCGAAGTGCTGTTAAAGTTCAAGAGAGGGAAAGGACTGTTTACTTTTGGAAATTATTAGAAGCTGATGAAAAAGGAAGATTCTTTTTGTTTGAGTGTCGAGTTGAGGGTGGGACTTATATTAGGAAGCTTTGTAGTGATTTAGGTGAGATGATTGGGGGAGCACATATGGGAGAGTTGCGGAGAACTGAGGCTGGGATTTTTGATGAAAATGATGTTGTTAGTCTTAATGATTTTGAGGTGGCTGTTATGGAATGGAAGAATGGTGATGATACTAAGTTGAGGAGGATGGTTGTTCCGGCTGAGGATGCGATTCGTAAGGTTCTTGCAGTCGTCGAAGTTGATAAGTCTGCTATTAAGTCGCTTTATATTGGTAGGCCGTTGTTTTCTAATAATGTTATTAAAATAGGTAGGTCCCCCATGGATGATTCTGGTGAACCTAATGAAGGAGATGTTTTTGCTTTATTTTGCGGAGAGATTTTTGTTGGGATTTACCGGAAGACTGGTGAGGAAATAATTTTTGCTAGGAGTGAGTTTGTGTTTAATTAGGGCTTTTCTGTTAGGATTGTGAGATGTTTTCACGAAGTTTGATTTGGGAAAATTTATTAGAAATTTTCTTCATAATTCTTGCTAGGCGGTTCGATTGATAAAGGGTGAATATCAAAGCATGATTAAGTGTAATAAAGTGGAGCGGATAAGTTTATCTGATGGTCGCTAGTAAGAAAGTGGGTTTCTTACTTTCCACCCACTAATCTCAAATCCGGATAGGATTTAAAGAATTTATTTAATGTTTTTTCCAATCTTGCATGATATTAGCTAGTAAGGAGTCCCATTTATGTAGTCTTCTTGGATAAATTTATTGTAGAATATGTCGGTTGTAACTATCCGACATTTGATATAATCTTTCTAGCCTAATAATGCTTAAATAAGTCCAATTTGTTTAAAATATATGGAAGAAGAGAATAATATAGGCAATGGTGCTATCAATCAAGATGAATTTTTAAATGAAGCTAAGGAATTTTTTGAAGTAAATCGAAAAGAAATTGTTCGTGGAATTAGTGGGGATAATAAGGTTGTTCGTGTTGAATTTGAGGAATTTTCGGCACATAGTCCTGAATTGGCCGAAAAGTTAATTGAAAGGCCTGAGGAAACGATTCAGTTATTAGAGGTTGCTTTGGAAGAACTAGAGTGGGCGCCGAATAATGCTAGAGTCAGATTTATGAGTATCGAGAAGGGACAGGAGATGTTTATTAGATATATTCGTTCGAAACATTTGGGGAAGATGATTGGGATGGAGGGTATTGTGAGACAGGCTAGCGAGGTTCGACCTTTGGTTACGAATGCGAAGTTTGAGTGTCCGAGTTGTGGGACGATTATTTCGGTTTTGCAGATTGATAAGAAATTCAAGGAGCCTAGTCGTTGTTCGTGTGGTCGGCGTGGTGGGTTTAAGGAGATTGCGAAAGATATGGTTGATGCGCAGGTTTTGATGATTGAGGAGGCGAGTGATAATTTACATGGGGGAGAGCAGCCTAAGAGGATGACAATTTTTCTGAAGGAGGATTTGGTGGACCCGACGATGGAGATGAGGACAACGCCTGGTTCTAGGGTTAAGATTATTGGTATTTTGAAGGAAATTGCGATTACGACTGGGAGTGGGGCTATGTTGACACGTTTTGATTTGGCGGTTGAGTCTAATAATATTATTCCTATGGAGGAGAGTTTTGAGGATATTGATATTAATGAGGAGGATGAGAGGGCGATTAGAGAGTTGGCTGCTGACCCTGAGTTGATGAAGAAGATGGTGGATAGTATTGCTCCGTCGATTTGGGGTAAGAGAGACGTTAAGACTGCTTTGGCATTTCAGTTGTTTGGTGGTGTGAAGAAGACGCGGAGTGATGGGACGAAGATGAGGGGAGATGTTCATGTTTTGCTCGTGGGGGACCCCGGTGTTGCAAAATCTGTTATGCTTAGTTTTATTGCTGGTGTCGCTCCAAAGGCTAGGTATGTTTCTGGAAAGTCGGCCACGGGGGCTGGTTTGACTGCGACTGTTGTGAAGGATGATATTTTGAAGGGCTGGAGTTTAGAGGCTGGGGCGATGGTCTTGGCTAATAAGGGGATTGTTTGTATTGATGAATTTGATAAGATGGACGATGAGGATCGGTCGGTGATGCATGAGGCGATGGAGCAACAAACTATTACTATTGCGAAGGCTACTGTCCAGGCTACGCTTCGGGCTCAGACTTCTGTTTTGGCGGCGGCGAATCCTAAGTTCGGTCGGTTTGATCCTTTGCAGTCTATTCCTAAACAGGTTAATTTGCCACCGAGTTTGCTGTCTCGTTTTGATGCTATTTTTATTATGAGAGATATTCCTAGTCGAGAGAATGATGAGGCGATTGCTGCGCATGTTTTGCTGGAGCATCAGCAGGAGGCTAAGCATGATGTGATTGATAATGATTTGTTGAAGAAGTATATTTCGTATGCTAAGCAGAAGTATAATCCTATTTTGACTAGCGAGGCTATTGCTGTAATGAAGGAGTTTTATGTTGGGCTTCGTAATATGCCACAGATCGGAGATGGCCCGTCGAAGCCGATTCCGATTGGGGCACGGCAGCTGGAGGCGATGGTTCGTTTGGCGGAGGCACATGCTAGGATGAGATTAAATGAAAAGGTTGAGGTGAAGGATGCGATTGCTGCGATTGAGCTGACAAGGAGTTATTTGATGCAGGTTGGATATGATAAGGATACGAAGACTTTTGATATTGATAAGATTGGGGGAACGAGTGCTAGTGCTAGGAATAAGATTGGAGTTGTTATTGATATTTTGAGTGAGCTAGAAAAGAGGTTGGGAAAATTGATTCCGCTTGAAGAGGTTTCAAAGGCATTGGATGGCAGGATGAAAAATAGTGAGGTTGATGAGGCGATTGGGAAGTTGTTGAAAAGTGGAGATTTGTTTCGGCCAAAGAGGGGATTCATACAGAGGATGTAATAGGGCTCTTGTTAGAAAAAAGTTATCTGGAATTAAAACTTAATTAGTGATATCTAAAATCAATTTTTATTAAAGCTTTTGTTATACAAAGACTTTGCGTGAAAAATCAATTTTAGATTATTGTATTTAGTGCAAATTAAAATTTCCTGACGCTTTTGTCTATATGACATCTAAAGCTAAAATTTTGATTTGTGGAGTGCTGACTATGTTTTCGTACTTATGGGAAGGTATAAAAAATCTCTAATTTATTGTTGGATAGAGAGATAAAATGAGTATAGATGTTGAATGAGATTATTTGAAGACTTCTATTCAGCGATTAAAGGCAATGGAAAACAATTAGGTTCAACTCAATCTCAATAATACTTATAAACTCATCCGCTTAATCTCATTCATGGAAGGAGATGTTGCTAACACCGAGGTGAGAAAAAGAAATATCGCGTATAAATTACGGATTGGGGATGTTTTGAAGGGTGTGCCGATGATGGATGAGGGGAAGTTTTTGTTTTTGGAGCTTGGAGATAAGAAGGTTGTGAGGGTTAATATTTTGGCTAATTGTGTTGATAAATTTGTGCAAGAGGGGGAGAAGAGTTTTGCAAGTTTGACTATTGATGATGCTTCGGGGCAGTTGAAGTTAAAAGTTTTTGGTGAGGATATTGATAGGGTGAAAAATATTATGCAGGGGGATACTCTGCAGGTTGTTGGAAATATAAGAGAGTGGAATGGCGAGATTTATATGATTCCTGAGATTGTGAAGAAAGTTGATGCTAGATGGTTGTTAGTTCGGAAGTTGGAGATTCAGAATGCTCGGAAGGATTTGCCTGAGACCGCGGGTGGGGTTAATGAAGTTAAGAATTTGATTTTAGATAAGATTAAGGGGGCTGAGACGGATGGTGGAATTGATAGGGAAACGCTTGTTATGGATGTTGAGGCTAGTCCTGATGTTATTGAGGTTGAGATTAAGAAATTATTGGAAGAGGGTTTGATTTATGAGCCGAGACCTGGTAGATTAAGATATTTAGGTTGAGGTGAGTGAAGAATTTATTTTGGAAGATTTGTTGAGGATTTCGATGAGTGGGTTAAGTTAGGAATTTGCCTTGATTAGTATAGGGGTTCAGATTTTAATGATGAATATCATACGTGGCGTAATAAAAGTTAGATGTTGATTATTAGGTTGGTTGTAAAAAATAGCTCTAGAAAATTACAATTCTTTTATATCAATATCGTCGCCCATCATTTCATCCTGCTTAAGCTTATGTTTGTATTTTTCTCTTGCCCTTTTTCTATCTATTAATTCATTAAGTGTCACGTTTTCCAAATTTCTTCTTCGTGATAATTTCATTTCTGCCAAATCTATTTTTTCTTCTGCTTCTTCAATTTGTTCTAGCTCCTCTAACTCTTCTTCTGGATTATTCATTTTCCTTGCAACTGCTTTTAAGATTTCTTTTTCTTGATTTGAGTTTCTTCTTGCAAAGCTGACCTGTGATTCATGAACTTTCAGCAATTTTATTCCGAAAAGGGTCTCTAATTTTAAAAAAATTTCCTTGAAATTTTCTGGGAGTACACCTTTTTCTATATCTTGAATTGTATAAGAAGTTGTATCTATTTTTTTCGCGAGCTGAGAAAGTGTCATTTTGGCTCTTCGTCTTGCCATATTTAGTGCCCATGAATAATTGTCTATGACATCTGGATGACTCTGCTTTTGCTTTGGCATTCTTAGTTTCGCTAAATTTCCTTGAGTTATTAGCTGGTTACGAGATGCTTCAGTTGTATATCTTCTTCCTGACATCCTGTCGAGACGTTCTCTTACTGAATATATTTTATCCGCCCTTGTTAACTGAGATTCTGAGGGTTTTTTTATTATTGGTATTTTTTGGTCTTCAGCACACTCTTCACAAATATTAACCATTTCTGATGCCAAAATCCCTGGGTAAAGAGTTGTTTCTTTAGATGTTTTCTTACATATTGTGCAAATCATAAATTTTATATGATATTTTATTTTTTAAAGAAACCTATAATTTAATGTATATGTTTAAAATATGGTGTTGGGCTAAAGCTTCGTATTAAAAAGGCTCATTAATCGCGGTTGAGCTTCGCTTGATATAATAAAAAAAGTGTGTGTTGAATAAATATTTTAATTTAGAACATCTAGAACTGATTTTATATCCTTTATATTATAGAGTACTTTGTCATTATTTATTACCAAGGCGGGCAATTGTTTAATATGATATTCTTCGGTTAGGTATTCTACTGTCGTCAAATTTTGGTTTGCTGCAATTGGAAGTAGTAAAACATTATCTTTTTGGGTTCTTACATCTAAGAGTATCTTTGACCAAACATTTTGAGTTGCTTTATCATTAGCATCCTCTGTCCCATATTTGTATAAATACACTATTAAATCATAGTTTTTACACTTAGTTAGGGACTCTTTGTTTGAGGTCCATAAAAGAGCTCTTAATAAATCGTATTTTTTATGAAGGAGCTTCATCGAATCTGTTAATTTTCCAGAATCCTCATATAGTTCTAAAAGTTTTGCCTCATCATATATCCTGTTCGCTACTTTAATATTATTTTTCCTTATTGCTTCACAGTCTAAATTCTGACTTTCAATTAATCGGGATGTTGCAGAAGCATCACTTAAACTAATTTCAGATTGTAGATAAAGGTTTGATATTTTGCTTGAATTTCCTGTTTCTATTAACATGCCCATAAATAAGCCACCTAAGAATATCACTACTGTTATTAGTAGTGCTTCCCAAAATACATGTTTTCTTGATTTTAGCATTTTATTCGTTAGAGAAAATAATATTTTCCATATGGAAATTAATATTTTCTATCCTCTCTTTGTAATATTATATCCAGAAAGGATTTATAATGACTTATCCGATTAGCTATTTAAAGTTTTACCATTTATTGTAGCCACGGAGATATTTGTAGAATGACCATATTAGTAATGGTGGATACATAATAAGATAGAAAATTGAATATATGAATATATCACGAATCTTATGCCCTATAACCCGCCCTGATTCTCTTGAATAAGCTAGTGCTATTATTGTGTAGATAAGTCCAAGAGCAAATAGGAGCATTCCGAAGAAGAAAAGGATACTTGGGTTTAATATTGTCTTGTCTATTGTAATTAAGGCGACATTTGCTATTATGGAATATTTTGCTATAAGATATTTCATCATTACGTATTGTGCGAATCTGTAAGTTAGAAAAAAGAGTCCTGTTATTCCTAGGAACCATGATAAAACAAAGTATGGCATTATAAAATATCCTAACATCCCACATTCTAATAATTTTTTCTTATATTTTGCTACGGTCTGTATTCCGCCTACGTTCCACCTTATCCTTTGATGAAACCATGCCTTGACTGTTGTTGGAGGATAGGTATATACAATTGCTGGAATTGCCATATGGACTTTCCAGCCTTTTGATACGAAGTGCCATGTTATCTCTATGTCTTCTGTTAGGTTTTTTACATCAAAACCTTTGACTTGATTGAATGCTTCTTTTCTATAAATACTGAGTGGCCCGTTTGTTACATAAATTGAGTCTAGAAACCCTAGTAATTTTCTTGTGAAGGCGATGATTTTGTATTCGATTGCTTGGGATTTTGTTAAGAAGTTTTGTTTTCCTCTAACTAAGACTCTAGATGTTACCGCTCCGACTTTATCATCGTTGAAGAATCCTACCATTTTTGGTATTGCGTCTTTTTTTGGTATTGAGTCCGCATCGCTGTACCCTATTAAAGGAGTTTTTACGAACTTGCTTCCATAGTTTTTTGCACCTCCTGCATTGCCCGTATTTTTTGGCGTTTTAACGTACATTACTTGCCCATAGTTTTTCGCATATTCTTTTATAATTGATGCAGAGTTGTCCGTTGAGCAATCGTCTACTATTATGATTTTTTTCAACCCTTTATATTCTGAATCCAGATGTGCTTGAATTGTTTTGCTTATACTTTTTTCTTCGTTAAAACACGGGATTACAATAGATAATGGCAATTCTTTATCTGGTTCAGATGTTTCGTAAATTTCTTGTTTATTTTGTATATAAGTCAAAATATAAACCATTAAAAAATAGAATGATATAAATGTGTAGGTTAGATAAAGAATTGTTAGAAATTCCATTAGGCAACCTCTGACTTTGAGATTTGAGATTTGGATTCTTGTTGTTTGGGGGGTTTAGTCACATTGAAATATTCGTAGAATTCTTCGGAAAGTTCCAATATTAATGTATGCCCTTCTTGTTTTGCTTTAACTAGACCCAATGTTCTAAATTTTTTTATATGATCGTAGGATTTATTTCCTCTAATTTTTATTACGACGGATTGTTTTATTGGTTGTTTATAGGCTATAATTGCGAGGGTTTCTTGCTCGGCTTTTGTGAATTCGGCTGAACCCGTTGCTAGCTTGTTTATCAAATAATGATATTTTTCTGCTATGTCCATTTTGTAGGATTCTTTTCTTCTTACAACTCGAAGTGTACCATGGGAATATTTTTTTTCTAAATTATAAAGTATCGATTTTAATGTGATTGGATTTATGTCGGTTAGCATTATTAATTCTTGGAGGGTTAGGAATCTTCCGGCTATAAAAAGTGCTGCCTCTACTTTTTCTGTTGCTTCTACCTCATTTATTTCGAATTGATTTTCTATTTGAGACGCTGTTGATTTTGTAATCAGGGGTGTAGAATTGACGATTTGTGTCCTTGAATTTTTGGGTTTAGAATCTGGCACGGTGCCAATTTGTTTATCCGTAGTTTCTGATTGAATCTTTTCCTCTTTCATGGTTTTAGTTATGTTAAGAGGATTTTAAAAGTTTGGTGATTATGTTTTTGGATGAAGTTTTGGAAATATTTTGGATTAGTTATTTTAATATTAATTATCGGGCTATGGTTTGTAAGATTTATTCTTCCAAGTCAGGTTGATGACGTTAATCCTTTAATGAATTGTAGTAATAGCGTCTTAAACAAAGGGGACGTTTACTTTGTTGTGCCCAAGTTTGAGGGGTTTATTATTTCTAAAAATAGGCTTTGGTGCGAGAATATTTTGGGTAGGGGTAAGGAGCTTGCGATGCATGGAGTTTATCATACTTATAATGAATTTGGTACTTATCGAGATGAGGTTTATTTTGATGAGGGTGCTGATATCTTTCGGAAGTGTTTTGGGTTTTTTCCTGAGAGATTCAAGCCTGGGCAGTTGAAGTGGAATAGTAAGAATGATTGGATTAGGGATGAAGTTGATGTAGATTTATTTTGGAATCAGGTTTTTCATAAGGTTTATCATTGTGGGGACGGTGGAATGTTTCCAAATTGGGTTGTTCGGGTTTTTTAGTCATGCTCTTCTTATATATTTTAAATAATATGATATTTATGGGCATTTGGTTTTAATCATGAATTTCAAATCTTAACAAACCAGCAATGCCGCCTAAATTATCAAACTGTACGCCTTCTGATGTTTCATTGGTCACGATGTAAATTTCTGCAGAAGATTCTTTGGCTAGTTTCTCCATTGACTTTACCTTTTTTCGGTCTAAAGATTTTGAAATGATTAACTTATCTACTGCTCCTCTCATTAAACGATCCTCTACTTCTGCTATTCCATATGCTACCTTATTTGGTTCCTTTGCCAATCTTTCAAAAAAGAGGTCTAAGATTTGTCGTTGTTTTGTTATCTCTTGCTCTGCTAATATGTCTGCTGAGACCTCTACTAACTCTTGTAGCCCATGCATCCCTGTACCGCCTATATCTTTTACTCCTATTACTTTATTTTTTAATTGAGTTAGTAATTGACCCTGGACTAGAAACTCATCTTTTGTGGGGATTGGTCCTCCAACTAAAATACCCTTAAGTTTTTTATTATCCCAAAAATGTGTTCGCATATTCTCTGCTGTTCGTTTGAAAAATTCTTTTGCAGCCGACTCTCTTATTCGTGCAAATCTTTGAGCGGATTGTCCTCCACATTTCGTTTTTCCTGGAATTCCCGAAGTCATATGTTGTAGAATTTTAATATGTTTTCCATCCAGCAGCCCAATTGTTGCCTCGTTTCTTTCAATTATTAACAATCCATAGACTTCATCTGTTTCTAGCATTTCTTTAAGGGGTTCTACTACAAAAGTTTGGTCGCAACGATAGATTTTTATTTTGAGTTTTTTTGGTGGTTCGATTGTCCACACTTCTAGAGATTCTCTTCCATCTGATAAAGTCACGTTTCCTGCATATACTGCTAATCCATTAGGAGGTGTTCTTCCTATTTCTTTTAGTTTTCTAACCACTCTGTCTAACGAGGCTATTACATTTTTTCTTGTAGATGTTGACTTGATGTTTGTTGCTGTTCCTTTCTCGTCTTCTAGTTGTTTTGTTATTTGAGTTAGCGTCGTTCCAGAGGGGATTAGGACTGTGATTAGCTCGGTGTGGCGACCACGGTAGGATTCTAGTTCTTCTATGGTTGTTTCAAGTTCGTATTTTTCTGCTTCGTTCATATTATTGATAGATGAAATTAGTTTATAGGGGTTTCGTGTCAAATATTGTGGCATGCTCTTAAATCTTTTTCGAAAATTTCTAATTCTTTTGGAATTTTTATTCCTCTGATGGGATTTCTCAGAGAGATTCCTTTGTCCTTCTTTTCTTTCCAAACTTTTCCGTTAAAATTTTCTAGTTTTCCTACTAAAGACAAGTCTGATTTTACATTATTTATTTTTGGCCACTCAATTCTTAGTAAGTCAATTTTTTTCTCTTTTGCAATTAGTGTTGTTATTTGTGGAATAATTGGATAAATTAGTGTAAGTAATCTTTCCTGTAGAAAATGTAGGGTGTATCTTGCCGAGAGTGATTCTTCTTCTGTAAATTTTTTATCTTCATTATATACCCTGTTTTTTACAAGTTCTATATAGTTTGATGCAAACGTATCCCAAAGGAATTTTCTTAAATCTTGTGCTGGATGGTTGAAGTCATAAATATCGTAGGATTTGTCTATATCTTCTGTTAATTTTTCTATATAATCTATAAATAATTTATCTAGGCTTGTTAACTTAGGTTTTTCTTTAGGTTTGTCAAACATTTTTACGAACTTGGAAACATTTAGTAATTTGTTTAGTGATTTCTTTTCTCCAGCTATTCTCTCTTCTGAACATTTAAAATCTATTTTACTTAAATCTCCTTCTATTGCTGCCCAGATTCTCAGGGCTTCTGCACCATATTTTTTTAAAAGCATTACTGGGTCTATTGTATTCCCTTTTGATTTACTCATTTTGAAACCCTTATTATCTAGAATGTGTTGATGAATCCAGACGTCTTTGAAGCATGTCTTCTTTGTTTCTAAATATCCTCTTAGTAATGTGTAGTATAGCCATGTTCTTACTATTTCTTTTCCTTGTGGTCTTAGAGTTGCTGGGTAAGCTCGTTTAAAAAAATCGTTATCTCGTTTATATTTTAATATGAATAGTTCTGAAATGGAGGAATCCATCCATGTATCAAAAACCCGTGTTTCTCCTTTCCATTCTAAGTCCTTATAATCTGAGACTAGTTTTCCAGTATCTTCACCTCCAGCCCATACACTCGCATTTTGAGGGACGTTATGAATCCATGGCTGATAATACTTTGTCTCCGTTGGGATTGCGACTAGGTTTTTGCCTTCATATTCAGCATACCATAATGGTATTTCTGTTGCGTAAAATCTTCTTCTTGAGATTGGCCAATCTATTGATATTGTATCAATCCAGTCGTTTAGTATTTTTTTAGATGTTTCTGGATAAAAATTTATATCTCTGTTCGCTAATTCTCTTATTTTTTCTTTTATGTCTAATTGCTTTAAATAAAACTCTGGCATTTCTATAAATTCTATTTCTGCTCCACTTCGCTCCGAGATTGGGGTTCGGTGTATAATTTGTTCTTGGTTTTTAAGAAGTTCTGCTTTTCTTAAATCTTCTAGAATTTCTTTTCGCGCCTCTTTTACTTTTAATCCTTCATATTTTCCTGCATTTGAGTTCATTTTTCCTTCTATATTTATTGAAATTTTTGGCTTTAATCCCTGCTCTCTGAAAAATTGAATGTCTGTTGTATCTCCGGCTGAGCACATCATTACCAATCCTGTTCCTTTCTCTATATCTGCTGATGGATGTGATTTAATTGGAACTTCGATTCCAAATATTGGTGTTATTGTGGTCTTTCCTTCAAGGTGCTGATATCTTTTGTCTTCTGGATTGTAAATTACCATTTTACATGAACACATTAATTCTGGACGAGTTGTCCCTATTATTATTTCTTCGTTTGAATCTTTGATTTTCCATTTGATGTCATTAAATGTTGAGTTAACTTCTCTATATTCTATTTCTGAATCTGCTATTGTTGTTCTTAACTTTGGGTCCCAATTATTAATTCGTGCAGATTCGTAAGCTAGACCTTTTTTGTATAGTTCTAGAAATGTTTGCTGGGTTAGGCTTCTGTATTCTGGAGAATCTGTTTTATACATTGCTCCAATGTCATCTGATTCTTTGTAGGATGTAAATGAGATTCCCATTTTGGCAAATGTACCTGTTGATAAATCGGAAGTTTCTTCTAAAAGTTTTTTGCAATATCCTATAAATTTTTCTCGTGACATATGGAATGCTGATATTTTATATTTTTTTTCTGCCCCCATTTCAATTGGAAGCCCATTTCTATCTAGTCCTAGCGGGAATATTACTTGAAATCCTTTCATTCTTTTGTATCGTGCGAACATGTCCATGAAGCAATAGGTTGTCGCGTGTCCCATGTGAATTGGAGAATTTATGTAGGGGGGTGGTGTATCTATTGAATATATTGGTTTTTTTATTTCCTTGTTAAATTTGAAAAGTTCTGCGTTCTTCCAGTTATCAGTTATTTCCTGTTCTATTTCTACATTCCAGTTCTTTATTTCTGATAATTTTGGCATGATAATTGAAACGATAAGGTATTTAAAAAATTGTGGGTAGTCTTTATTATGGTTAAGAAACTTCGAATTTTAGCGGCTGGGGATATTCATGGGGATTTTGGGTTGGCTGAAAAACTTTCCAAGAAAGCTAGAGATAAGAAGGTTGACTTGGTTGTTTTGGCTGGTGATATTTATGGGTATAGTGAGGGTGAGGCTGGTATCTTAGAACCATTTGTGAAGGCTGGGCAGAAAGTTGTTTTTGTTCCGGGAAATTGTGATTTTGATGAGGATTTGGTGAAACTTGGTGATGTTAAAAATTTGCATGGACGTTATGTTAGTTATGATGGCGTCGGGATTGCTGGGATTGGAAGTGGTAATTGGAAGTTGAATTTAGATAAAGAAGATTTAAATTTAGTTAGAAGAAGTCTTTCCAAGATGAAGGACAAGAAGAAAATTTTGGTTTCGCATTTGCATGCCAAGGGAACGCTGGCTGAATTTTCTGGTATATCTGGCGATGAGATTATAAGGAAAATTGTTGAGGAGTTTAGTCCGAATTTGTTGATTGCTGCGCATATCCATGAGGGTGAGGGAATTGAGGATATGATTGGAAGGACTCGGGTTGTTCAAGTGGGGCGACGGGGGAAAATTATAGAGATATGATTTAAGTCAATTAAATGCTATCATACCCCCTTTCCCAAGGGGAGGGTATAGCGTGTTATAGCAAAACTTGGTTTTTAAAAAATCAAAAAATACAAATTAAATTACTTATTTAATTCTAGATACATTAATAGTGCACCTATTGGC
>VAPK010045591.1_pt1 | contig 14011 bp, 7 predicted proteins | sample 3395031 | NCBI WGS metagenome assembly VAPK01 (sample SAMN08290443, study PRJNA428436) | hydrothermal vent metagenome | isolation source: Deep-sea hydrothermal vent chimney 1 | place: Pacific Ocean: Juan De Fuca Ridge | reverse complement strand
GCCCGACCATGAATGGTGTGCATGCCATAGCTGTTCATGTAGTACGGGAACCGGGCGGCACAACCAATTCCGGAGATGAAGACGGAGTTCTCTCGCTTCACCCCAAGCTCGGTGTGCAGGAACTGCATGGCGGCCAAGATGCCGTAGTCGCCACAACCGGGACACCAGCGAACCTCCTGGCTCGACGTCCAATGGCCACGCTTGGTTGGGTCAGTCTGGATTTCTACCGTGCTGCTCATGCCACTACTCCATCGATGTGCTGATTCATGCCGGACATGATCTCTCGTGCAGTGAAGGGAAGGCCCTTCATCTTGGTAATCGACTTTGCGTCGACCAGGAACTCTGAGCGAAGCATCTTCACCAGCTGACCCATATTGAGTTCGGGAACATAGACATGCTTGTAGCGCTTCAGGACTTCACCCAGATTGGAGTGGAATGGTGAGATGTGGGTGAGGTGGATCCGGTCAACCGGCGTGCCCTCTTGCTCCAGCAAGGTCTGGGCGTAGGTGATGGACCCAGCAGTCGAACCCCAGCCAACTAACAAGGTGTCTCGGTCACCCGATCCATGGACCTCAACCAGGGGGATGTCCGATGCGATCCCGTCGACCTTGGCTTTGCGAAGCCTGGACATGAGTTCGTGATTTTCCGGCGAGTATTCGACATTACCGGAGCCATCAGCCTTCTCGAGCCCACCGAGGCGGTGCTCGAGCCCCGGTGTTCCCGGTAGCGCCCACGGGCGGGCAAGGGTCTCTGGGTCACGGAGGAAGGGGTAGAAGGCCGGGTTGCCGTTGGCATCTTCTGCGTTGAATTCGGTGGTGAACTCAACAGAAATGTCGGGAAGACCATCGACATCGGGCAGGTTCCATGGCTCGGCGCCATTGGCCAGATAACCATCGGTCAACAAGATGACCGGGGTCCGATACTTCAGGGCGATACGAGAGGCCTCAATCGCCATATCGAAACAGTTGGACGGGCTGTATGCGGCCACGACCGGTAGTGGAGACTCACCATGGCGGCCATAGACGGCTTGAAGCAGGTCGCTGGCCTCGGTCTTGGTCGGAAGCCCAGTTGAGGGGCCACCGCGCTGGACATTGATGATGACCATTGGCAGCTCGGCCATGTTGGCCAGGCTGATGGTCTCACCCTTGAGGGCAACACCAGGACCCGATGTTGTGGTGAAGGCAAGGTGGCCACCAAAAGCGGCACCGACAGCAGCACCAGCAGCAGCAATCTCGTCTTCGGCTTGGAAAGTCCGGATGCCGAAGTTCTTGTGCTTGGAAAGCTCGTGCAAGATGTCTGAAGCGGGGGTGATGGGGTAGCTGCCGAGGAAGATAGGCAGCTTGGCCAGCTCGCCCGCCGCAATCATGCCCCAAGCAGTGGCCGCGTTGCCGGTGATATTGGTGTAGGTACCGGGAGCGTGAGGAGCAGCAACAACCTCGAACTGGTCGGCGAACATCTCCGTAGTTTCACCGTAGGCGTGGCCGGCCTTTAGTGCAGCAATGTTGGCGGCAACAACCTCAGGCTTCTTGGCGAACTTCTTCTCGACCCATTCGATTGTCGGCTCAAGCGAGCGGGTGTACATCCAGCTGACAAGGCCAAGAGCAAAGAGGTTCTTTGATCGTTCAGCGTCACGCTTCTTGACATCGATGTCGGCGGTTGCTCCAACCGTCAGAGACGTCATCGGTACCTCGTGCACGATGTAGTCATCCAAGCTGCCGTCCTCGCGAGGGTCAACCTCATAGCCACACTTGGTCAGATTACGCTCGTCAAAAGCATCGGTGTTCAGAATCACCGTGCCGCCCGACTTGATCCGGGCGATCTGGCTCTTTAGAGCAGCCGGGTTCATAGCAACCAGCACGTCGGGCTCATCGCCAGGCGTATAGATCTCGTGATCAGAGATGTGGATCTGGAAGGCTGATACGCCAGCCACCGTTCCTTGGGGGGCACGGATCTCCGCCGGGTATTCCGGCAAGGTGAGAACGTCGTTTCCGGCTAGCGCACTAGCCGAGGTGAAACGGTCTCCCGTGAGTTGCATTCCATCGCCAGAGTCTCCAGCGAAACGGATTACGACCTGGTCAAGATTCGTCTTGTCGACCCGGTCAGCAGTATTGGTCATGTTGTGTACTCCATGTGAGCGAAATCCAGCACGGGAGCGTCACTCTGACCAGGAGGTGCTAGTCCAAGACCAGCCCCGTTGCTGGTAACGACGATGGGTACGTTACACCCGAAATCGCGGTGACAAGCAACAGGCGACCGATTCAATCTGGAATCATTTTCGTTTCGATTCAAAATCGCAGTCAGACACGATCCCTGATCCGAATCCACAGAACAATTGGGGACCAAAATCGGCCCCTTCGATGCGACTGATGTAACTTGAGCCCGTGAAACGGACCGACCCTCTTTCCATGAAACTGCAAGGCTTCGGAACAACCATCTTTGCCCAGATGTCCGCCCTCGCAACCGAGACCGGAGCCCTCAACCTTGGTCAAGGGTTCCCCGACAGCGACGGCCCCGCGCAAGTCTCTGACGCCGCCATCCAGGCCATTGCTGATGGCATCAACCAGTACTCCCCCGGGCCCGGCCATCCCGACCTGAGACAAGCCATCGCCGAACATCAGCAGCGCTTCTGGAACCAGGCGGTCGATCCTGACTCTGAAGTCTTGGTAACGGCTGGGGCGACCGAAGCAATCGCCGCCACCCTGCTCGCCTTGTGCGAACCCGGCGATGAGGTCATTGTCTTTGACCCGACCTATGACTCCTACGCTGCTGGCATCTCCATGGCCCATGCCGTTATTCGGCCAGTGACGCTGAGGCCCAATCCAGCTTCGTCAAACGGCATGTCAACGATCTATGAGTTTGATGAGGCCGAACTACGAGCCGCCTTCGGGCCAACAACTCGGCTCCTCTTACTGAACACACCTCACAACCCGACGGGCAAGGTCTTCACCTCCAAGGAACTGGATCTCATCGCCGAGCTTTGTGTTCAATATGACGTCATCGCGGTGACCGACGAGGTCTATGAACATCTGGTCTTCGAAGGAAGTCACCAACTACTGGCCCAGAAACCTGGGATGGCGGCGCAAACCCTCACCATCTCCTCTGGCGGAAAAACGTTTTCCTTCACTGGCTGGAAGATCGGCTGGGTGAGCGGGCCGGCCGAACTGGTGGCGGCGGTACGGACGGCCAAGCAATTTCTGACCTTCGTCAATGGAGCGCCCTTCCAACCGGCAATCGCCGTTGGACTGCGACTGGAGGACGAGTACTACCACAGCTTCGTCAATGACCTGAGGGCGAAACGAGACCTACTGTGTGCGGCCTTGGAGCGGGCTGGCTTCCTCGTTCATCAGCCACAAGGTACCTATTTCGCCACTGCGGACATCACCCCGCTTGGCTATGAGGACGGCATCGAGTTCTGTCTTGAGCTTCCCCGACGCGCTGGCGTTGTTGCTGTACCTAGTCGGGTCTTCTACCAACAAGCACCAGACGGCAAGACCCAACCCGGCAACAGCCTTATCCGCTTCTGCTTTGCCAAGAGTGATGCAACCCTTACCGAATCCGGCGAACGACTGAAGGCAGCCTTCCAATGAGAAATTCCAACGAACAGGCGGCGGACCGGCCAAGCATCAGGGTGGCGGCAATCCAACACAGCATTGTTTGGGAGGATCCTCCGGCCACCTTCTTGCGAGTAGATCCATTGATCGAAACCGCGGCCCAAGGAGGTGCCAAACTCATCTGCCTGACCGAAATGTTCTCTGGTGGCTTTTCCATGGCCAGCGACAAAATTGCCGAGCCAGTCGACGGTCCAAGCACCTCGTTCCTGGTCGACCAAGCAGCCAAGCACGGTGTTTGGACCTGCGCATCGGTCCCGACTCATTCGACTGACCACGAGCGTCCGGTCAATCGCCTTGTTATTTGTGACGCCAACGGGATCGTTGCTCACTACGACAAGATTCACCCCTTCAGCTATGCCGGCGAAGACCAGTACTACGACCCAGGCACCCAGCTGTTGACCTTGAACCTTGGGGGCGTCCGGTGCACCTTCTTCATCTGTTATGACCTGCGATTTGTCACCGAATTCTGGGACACAGCAGCAGACACCGATTTGTATGTCATCGTCGCCAACTGGCCGACAGTCAGGCGCCAGCACTGGCAGACGCTGCTTCGAGCCCGCGCCATCGAGAATCAGGCATATGTCCTGGCGGTCAATCGGATCGGCGAGGACAATACCGGTTTGGCCTACGGTGGAGATTCCACCCTGATTGACCCGCTCGGCCAAACCCTGCTGCACGCAGCCGAGATTGAAACAGCTCTGGTCGGCGACGTGAGGGCTGGCCATGTGGCCGACGTTCGGGCCCAGTTCCCCTTCCACCTTGACCGAGGCAATACCGCGACTCGCTAGGTCCGGCCCAACTCAATGCTTGGCGCTTCATCAAACTGGCAGTCGGGCATCATCGGATTGAGGTGAGGACGCACGGTTCCCAGCCCGCTCGTGGCTTCGGGCGCTCCAGCACCTCGGCGACAGAATCGCATTTCTTGGTCGGATCAAGTAGGTTCGCTTGTTGAACTGACAAGGGGCCGAACTTCTCCCCTACCCGCCGATCGACCTGACTCGAGACCGCTATGACCCAAACCCCAACCTGGCACAAGAGTGCCTGCATCCTTTGTTCCATCAACTGTGCGGTCGAGCTCCGCACCAACGATCGCGAGATCATCCGAGTCCGTGGCGACAAGGCCAGTCCGTCCTCTCAGGGTTACACCTGTGAGAAAGCCCTTCGGCTCAACCACTACCAGAACGATCCGCACCGCTTGGCTAGCCCCCTGCGACGCCGCGACGATGGCACCTTCGAAGAGATCGATTGGGACACCGCCATCGCCGAGATAGGTGACCGCTACCGCGACATCATCGACACCCACGGCGGCGACAAGATCCTGTTCTACGGAGGAGGGGGCCAAGGCAACCACCTCGGTGGCGCTGCCTACGGCTCAGCCACTCGGGCCGCCCTCGGCATCCGTTTCAACTCCAACGCCCTGGCCCAAGAAAAGACCGGTGAGTTCTGGGTCGACGGCCAGCTCTTTGGCCGATCCAACTGCCACACCACCGGCGACTACGAAGAAGCTGAGATAACAGTCTTTTGGGGCAAGAACCCTTGGCAGTCCCACGGTTTCCCCCAAGCCCGGCGAGTCCTCAAGGCCATGGCCAAGGATCCGAACCGGACCATGATCGTCGTCGATCCCCGTATTAGCGAGTCAGCCAAGATGGCCGACATCCATCTTCGGCCAGTGCCCGGCGGGGATGCCCACCTGCTGGCAGCTCTCCTCGCTGTTCTGGTCAAAGAAGATCTGCTGAATGATCAGTGGCTGGTCGATAACGCAAATGGCTTGGAGGAGTTGCTGGGTCATGTACGCAAAGTCGATATTGGCGCATCATGCGACAAGGCTGGCGTACCCGAAGCCCAGGTTCGAGAGGTCGCTCGGATTCTGGCCAACGCTCAGGGGGGCGTATCAATATTCGAAGATCTTGGTATTCAACAAGCCCCTCACTCCACCCTCAATAGCTACCTTGAGAAGCTCATCGTCCTCCTGACCGGCAACTTTGGGGTCAAGGGAGGCATGAACCTGCACTCGCGTTTCGCCTCTCTCGGATCTGGTGGAGCCTCGGCCCGCTCTCGCAACAGTGCCAGGGTCGAACCAGCCACCCCCGTCACCGGCCATCGCCTTGTCACCGGACTGGTTCCCTGCAATGTCATCCCCGACGAAATCTTGTCCGACCACCCCGACCGATTCCGGGCCATGCTCATCGAGTCCGGCAACCCGGTTCACTCCGTGGCCGACAGTACCCGCATGCGTGACGCCCTGGACGCTTTGGACTTCCTGGTTGTCATCGACGTTGCCCTCACCGAGACCGCAAGACACGCCGACTATGTGTTGCCTGGCTCCTCACAATTTGAGAAGTGGGAAGCCACCTTCTTCAACCTGGAGTTTCCGGCAAACTTCTTCCAACTGCGGCCACCAGTTTTTGAGCCACTGGAGGGCACCCTGCCCGAAGTTGAAATCCATACAAGATTGTGTCGAGAACTTGGGGCTTACAACGACGAGGACCTTGCTCCGCTGCACGCCGCCGCGGCGAAGGGGCGGGCCGCCTACCTTGATGCATTCTTCTCATTCAGCGTCGAACGCCCCGAGCTCAGCCGCTTCGCCCCGGTGATCCTGTATGAGACTCTCGGCCCAATCCTGCATACTCCCGAAGGCAGCCCCGCAGCCGGAGCGGCGGCGGTTTGGGGATTGTCCCAACTCTGCGCGGCCTCCTACGGACCCTCCGTTCTACGCGCAGGAATTGGAGAGAATCTGGCCGACGGAGAGTCGTTGGGTGATGCCCTCTTCGATCAGATCCTCGCCTGTTCTTCGGGTATCACCTTCAGCCTGGACGGCTACGACGAAACCATGACTCGCGTACAAACCGACGACGGCAAGGTTCGCCTGGCCATCGAATCACTGTTGGAAGAGTTTGACCAACTCGCGAGCGAACCGGCCCCGTTTGAAACTGATACCGACTACCCAATGGTGCTGTCTGCTGGGGAGCGCCGCTCATCGACGGCGAACACCATCTACCGAGACCCCTCGTGGCGCAAGACTGATCGACACGGAGCACTTCGAATCTCAACCACCGATGCCGAGGGTCTCGGGCTCGCCAACGGCGACAAGGCCCGGATCACCACCAGGGCCGGAAGCGCGGTAACCGAGGTTGAGATCACTGACACCCTGCTTGCCGGACACATCTCGCTGCCAAACGGCTTTGGCCTTGGTCCCGGCGGTTCCTCCGATGCTGTTGGCATTGCCCCTAACGAACTGACCTCGGGCAGCGATCGAGACTGGTTTGCTGGTACCCCTCATCACAAGCACGTTCGGGCCAAGGTCGAGCGGGCCGAGACGCCGACCAAACAGGCTGTCTCCTGATGCGACGTACCCGATTCGACGCTGCTCATTGCCCGGTAGCTCGGGCAACCGATCTGATGGGCGATTGGTGGACTCCTCTTGTCTTGCGAGACGCGTTCTTTGGCCAGTGTCGGTTCTCCGGTTTCCAAGAGAGCCTCGATATTCCCAAGGCTGTCCTCGCCGCCCGATTGGCCCGCTTGTGCGACGAAGGAATGATGGAGAAGGTCCTCTACAGCGAGCACCCGCCACGTTATGAGTATCACCTGACCGACAAAGGCCGGGCATTCTGGGATGTTTTGGCCGCCATGTGGCGTTGGGGAACCGACTGGTGCTGGCCCGAGGGTGAGCACCCCTACCTGTCACTCAAGTCACGAGCCACCGGACAGATTGTGCAGCCAATCGTGGTAGATGAACTCACCGGTGAGCGATTGGACCTTGACGCCGTCCGCTTTGGCCGCACCTCCTCCGGATAACGGTACCAAGCTCCTCGTTACTGCCAGCTTTCTCGTGCTGGCACCGGCAGAGCACGTACCAGCATGCTCTGCGGGTGCCAGCACGGACAAAGCCGTGGCACACTGCGGGCGATGAATTCTCGGGTGGTCTTTGCGACAGTGATCTTGGTTGCCGTCCTCGTCGGCGGCAACTTCACCTCCCTCAAGTTTGCCCTAGATCACACCACTCCCTTTCTTCTCACCTCCATGCGCACGGTCGTCGGCGGGATCGTCTTGACCTCTTTTGCCCTCTTACGGGGCGAGGCATTGCCGAGGCGACGAGACGACCTGGCCCGGATCTTCGTTGTCTCCTTCAGCATCACCACCATCTCCAGCGCTCTCCTGGTCTTCGGTGTGAGCCGAGTACCCGCCGGCGTTGCCTCACTGCTGGCATCAACCATGCCCTTGTTCACCGCTGTGCTCTCCATCTTCCTACTGAAAACAACCCTGCCTCGGCTCGCCGTTCTCGGCCTCTCAATCGGTTTCATTGGCACCATCATCTTGGCCCTGCCCTCACTGGGCGGGCAAACGGCTGGCATTGGCATCGTGTCCATGGTGGTTTCGGCCTTAGCTTGGGCCTTTGGCACCGTCTACATGAAGTGGAAGGATCTGAGCCGGGTAAGCCCCATGATGCTGGTCGGCTGCCAACTCCTCATGTCAGCCGTGGTCCTGGTGCCCTTCGCCCTCCTAGTCGAGGGAACGTCAAAGACCGACTGGAGTCTCGGGCTGGCCCTCCCTGTTGCCTATTCTGCTGTTCCCGGCATGGCTGTCACCTTTGCCCTGATCGCCACCGTTGTCCGTCGAGCCTCACCGACCTTGGCTGCTTCTACCGCCTACATCATCCCCGTCTTTGGTGTTCTCTTCGCCTTCGTGATCCGCGGCGAGGTCCTGGGAGTCGCCGAATTGGTCGGGGGCATCTTTGTCCTCATCGGGGTGTACATCCTGATTCGGGCAACCGCCCCTCAAGCACCGGCCACCAGTCCACGCTCGGCAAGTGCAGCCCGGACCTGATCAACACCCTTGGTCAGGACGGCGTCGATACCAAGAGCATTGGCGGCATCGACGTTGGGCTGATTGTCATCAACAAACAAGATCTCAGCCGGCGGGACCGCCAGCTCGGCAATCACATGTTCGAAAATGATGGCATCCGGCTTGACCATGTCCAAGCGGTAGGACGTGAACACCCGATCAAACAAGCCAGCGATGATCTCGTGGTCGGCCTGGGTTTCCCAATGCATCTCGTTGGTATTGCTCAGCACCGAAAACGGAACACCGTTGGACTTGAGCTCTTCCAGCAGGTCCTGGGCACCAGGAAACAGCCCCTTTGGCCAGCGGGCAAACCGCTGAACAAGTTCGTCCCCCGACATGGCCAAGCCAAGTTCGGCAACCAGTTCGGACCCGAAATACTCGGCGGTGCAGCGACCTCGCTCGAAGTGGCGAACCGTTGGGCTGCGCAACCAGCCTCGCCAGAAGTCATCGACTGAGATGTCCTCGTCACCCAAGATGTCGCTGATCGGACCAAGTTCGACCAGGACCCCTCCCATATCGAACACGACAGTCTTTGTTTTGGATTCATGCATCTGGCAGTGCTTTCTGTTTCCGAAGGCGGGACACCGCCACTGGCTACATCAAGTGGTTTGGGTATCAGTCAGGTTCTTCGGGTGGAGCAGGTTCGGACTCCCAGTCTGGCGGGCTCTGCCGTACTTTCGGCCTGCCGCCAGCAACATGGATGTCGGGAGTGAAGTGAATGTCGGGCTGACTGCTGAACGCGTCAGCCACCGATTCGATGGCAGCAACCAGCCGAGTGGCCGGGTCACGATCATCACCACCGAGGCGTTGTTGTCGACGGAACGTCTTCAGGATGTCACCCCAACGCTGCCGCTGCTCATCACTCATGGTGTCCCGCAGCTCAGCCAGGCGAAGCAGATTCCATTCCGCTGCTCCGGTCAGGGCCTGAGACTCCGCCGCATAGTGCTCATCAATCAAACGATCGACCTCATCAGATGTCATGATCGGCAACAGCTTCGACGCCATCCGGGCCATATTTCGGTACGAACCCTGCAACAAGAACGGCGGCTCGGTCCGATACTGGTCATCGGTTGCGGCCGACGCGATGTATTGGCGGTTGACTGAGAGTACGACCTCTTGCACCTGACGTAGGTGTCGCAGGGTTGCCACCATCTCGTTTACCTCAACCGAGGAGTAGGAACCATCGAGCATTGACTCTTCGATTGCATCTGCGCCCCCAACCCCGTCAGTCGCTCGGAAGAAACGATTGAGATCTTCCGGACTGCTGCCAGCCAGCGGGGCAAGGGCTGGATTCGAAGTCAGGGCGTTCTCCAGATAGCTCCGAGCAAAGACTTCTTCGTTGCCGGACAAAACATCACCAAGGTTGTAGGTGTCGGCCCGGTTGGCCAGCATGTCCGGGATTCGGAACCGCTCCCCTGACTCGGTGTAAGGGTTGCCAGCCATGACAACAGCGAAGCGCTTTCCTCGAAGATCAAAAGACCGGGCTGCACCATCCCAAACCCCTTCGATTCGACGCTGGGCATCGCACAAGGAAATGAAGCGCTGAAGAAACTCAGGATTGGTGTGCTGAATGTCATCCAGGTACAAGATCACATTGCTGCCTACGGCAAAGGCCAGGTTGATTCGTTCAATCTCTCGGGCCGCGGTTGCACTCGGAGCCTGGGCCGGATCAAGCGAGGTGACTTCGTGGCCTAGGCCAGGGCCAGAGACCTTGACCAAGGCCATTCCCAAACGGTCGGCAATGTATTCAACCAGCGTCGTCTTGCCGTAGCCAGGAGGCGACAACAGCATCAGCAGACCGGACCTGGCCCCGGCCCGATCATCAGTGGTTCCGATCTGACGAGCGAGGTTGTCGCCAATGAGTGGCAGGTAGACCTGGTCAATGAGCTGATTTCGTACAAACCCCTCCGGAACTTGAGGCTCCAAATCATCGAGTCGCAGCGACTCACGCAAGCCAGATAGAGCGGCGTCACGGGCCCGGGTGAAGGCCCCATGGCGTGGCACCGCTTCGGCATTGTGCTTACGAACCTGCTGGATGACGTCATCAATCCGGCCACTCAAGGTGCCAGACTCGACCGTCGGGTGGCGACCGGTCAGTCCCCCAACCGAGTACCCAAGATCGATGTCGACCATCCGACGAGGTAGGTCGGGCAGGACCATAGAGACAACAACTTCTGCGGCCAAGTAGCGGTTCTGCACACCGATCTGGCGTTCGACATAGTCGTTGACCAGGACCATTGCCCCTTCGCGGTCATCATCAAGATTATGGACTAATGAAGAAGCGACGTCATCGTTGGCCAACTTGGCCAGCCAGTCAACAACGGCCCGGGATTGAGCGAAGGCGAACCCTTCCGGTCGAAAGAGCTCACCAATCAGGTAGCGGGCAATCGGCCAGTCTGTGTCGTTCAGACTGTTCAGACTGTTCGGCTCGCGGGGGTCGCGAGGGTCGCGGGGGTCGCGGGGGTCATCATGGCCAGCAAGGTCCAGTTCTAGCTGATACGCCAACTCATCCAAGGTCGAAAGATCCACCCGCATTCCTGCGGCCGCGGCACCACGCTCGACCCATCGATCGCGTTGCCCATTATCCAGCTGCTGGATCCAAGCAAGTTGAGCGGCAGCGCGAACCGTACTTGGCGTTAGGAGCGCCTCAGCACTCAGAGCTAGATGTCCAAGCTCACGAAGAATTCGGGTGGCGTCCAGATCATGAACACCACGGTCATAGCCTTCCGAAAGCCGCTGATCGACCTGGTCCTGAACCAGTCGGAGTAGCCCATCAGACTCAGCATCTGAACCAGTATCGAAGGCGGCAACTGGCGTCTCACCGGTCGCGTCTCGTCCGGCCAGCATGTCCAGAATCATGTCGACGGCCAGGAAGGTTGAGCGGTACAGCTCGGAGGTTTCTGATACCAGAGGCCGTTCCCACATGTCACGATCAGCCAAACCATCAGAGCTGGTCACGCCATGAGAGGAACCAGAACCAAGTGACATTCGCAGATCGGTTCCGGTCAAGACCGCTTCCAGATGCTCCTTGCCGGGGACGATAGTCAGCTCCCGACGACGGTCATCCACACTGAAACGGTGCCGTCCAAGTTTGACGGCATCACCATCAAAGAGGTCGGCCCGGTCCCGTAAGGCACGCACCGCTCCGTCACGAGCACTCCCAATGCGAGCCTGCAACTCATCGGCCCGAACTGGCTCGCCAAGCTCACGAAGATCGTCCAACAGCTTGCGAACACGGGCCACCATTGGATCCGCAGCAAAGAAGCCGTTGACGTCATCAGTTGATGGCAGGTTGGCTGCTCGGTCCGCCACCCGGTCCAGGGTGCGTTCGGCTGCTCCAACCAGTCTTTCAGCCCGCTGCTGGCGGTCATCCAGTAGCTGCTGGCGGCGCGAAGACAGGGCTTCGGTTACCTGATCTCGACGTTGGCCAAGCTCATCCAGCTGATCTTCTGTGCGGGGCCCAGCTGTCTCCAGTTGCTCCAGTTGCAGCATGAGCCTCGCAAGGGCCTCATCACATGCCTCCGGGCTTGCAGCGCGACCAACCGCAGTAGCAATGGATTGACCGAGTAAACCAAGTTCGGTGGCAAAAGCTGCACCCGTCTCGGACTGGATCAGCAGATCGTTGCGAGACTCAACAACGGCCCGAGCCCGATTGACCTCAGCCAAGACGCCGGAGACTTGCGACAACACCGAGGTGCGAACTCGGGGATCATCAACGACCAGGTCGCCTACGGTGCTGGCCACCAGGTCCATTGAGTCAGACAGCTCATCGACCTCGACCAGAAGCTCAGCCGCCGCCACCGACGAATCGACGAGGGGTGCTTGTTCAGCGATTGCTGACAGGCGCTGGTGATAGCCGCTGAATGCACCATCGGTTGACAGGTGGAGGGCCGCTTCCTGGGCTAACTCGTCATGGGCGGTCTCGGCCTCGCCGATAAGCTCGTCCACCCGCCCGACGTCGATCTCTCGCCGATCCTTGATGGTGTGGAGATGGCCGATCTCTCGACGGACCACAGCCAGGCCACCGATGAAGCCCTCGGTGTCTTTGGGTGGAGCAAGTCGGAACCCCTCCAACGCTTTGGAAAGGGATACCTCGGCTTCGGCCAGCGCTTCGGCCGCGCCAGCCTCGACCTCCTTCATCCGTTCAAACTCGTCTAGGACTTGCTCGGCTACCAGTCGAATGTCTCGGGCTGGACTGGCTAGGTCACCGGTTTCGGTATCACCGGCCCAGTGATGAACATCAACAAATCGTCCGGCGGAACCCAGAAGGTCTCCATAGACGGCGGCACTGGCCTCGACTTCTTCAACCAACCGGGCCAGAGCCAACGCGTCAGCGATGCCGCTGACTAGCGAGGCGTTCCCAATTCGATCAAACTCAGAGTCTTGTTGAGGCTGCTTGGCCGCAAATTCATCGGAGAAGAAGGGAGTGATCCAGGTCTGGATTGGATGAATGCGGGTCGGTGTCGGCTCTTCTCGAAAGACCACCATGGTGCCGTCATCAAAGATGGTATGTCCGTGGCACCAGATGGGGGCCGAAACTTCTTGGCGCACAACGTTGTATGTCAGCAGGATTGAGCGGCCACCAGCCTGCTCATAAAAGACGTACATGACATCTTCGCCGTTAGGAGAGCGAACGACATCCAACAACTCCATGTCGGTGACGTCAAGATCAAAGGTTCGGACTTCACCAGTTTTGAGGTAGACGCCCTCGGGGAATATCAAACCTTGGTCATCAGGCAACTGGCGAAAGGCATCGCCCAAGCTGTCCAAGCGCACAGCCGAGTGGGCCAATCGGTTGACAACGTAGTAGCGGTGATCGTTCTCGCCATAAGGCAGCAAATCAACCAGCACCAGATCGCCGGCAATGGCCCAGCTGATCTCACAATCCTGTAACGACTGGTCGGCATGCTCCAGACGATCCTCCAGCAAGACACTCCCTGCCCCGCCATCATCAAGCAGGATCTGCAGCGATCCACCAAGAGGATTGAGCAGTACACGATCACCTAGCTTGATGAATGACCCATCCAGATGGTCAGCACGAGTGCTCTTGATCCACTCGACGTCTTGGGAAGCAGGAAACGAATGGTCTCGCTCACCCCGGGCATCAAGGTAGCGAAGCGCATTGTCCGGTGAGATCTCCCAACGCAGGACTCGAATATCGCCTGCGCCTGAGCCAGTACGAAAGACCGCAAGTAGGCGGTTGCCGGTTCGGTACAACTGTTGAAGCTTGGTCTGCTTGAAGTAGGTATGAAGCTCTTCGAAGTCACGGCGGAACTGATCATCATCCAGGACCGACCCGGTGAGCCCTTCGGCATTCGGACTGAAACTCACCTGCCCCGGGACGCCTGAGGCGCCGTCACCGCCGAGTTCGAGATGATGGACACCAAAAACATCTTCGGGGCGGACACTGTCGGACACTCCGCTAACCGCGTTGTAAGCCAGAACCAGTTGCTCACCAATATTGGCAACATCACGAGGCACGGCATTGGACTCGGTACGAACACGCTCGGTACCAAGCAACTCAAAGGGCGAGGAACCAAATGCTTCGAGCCGCTTGG
>VAPK010180224.1_pt1 | contig 14017 bp, 10 predicted proteins | sample 3395031 | NCBI WGS metagenome assembly VAPK01 (sample SAMN08290443, study PRJNA428436) | hydrothermal vent metagenome | isolation source: Deep-sea hydrothermal vent chimney 1 | place: Pacific Ocean: Juan De Fuca Ridge | reverse complement strand
GGTCAAGCCTTTGTCGAATTAGTGTTTGATAATAGTCAAAGTGGTATGGGAGGCAAATATGCTAACTATAATGAAGTATCGATCAAGCGCTTGGTGGCACGCGATGGGCAATCGAATTATTCATTAAATGGGACCCGTTGTCGGCGTCGTGATATTACGGATATTTTTCTTGGCACCGGCCTGGGGCCGCGCAGTTACGCGATTATCGGCCAAGGCATGATATCTCGCTTGATCGAAGCAAAGCCTGACGAATTGCGTACTTTTCTAGAAGAAGCCGCGGGTATTTCCAAATATAAGGAACGGCGTCGGGAAACCGAAAATCGCATGCGGCATACGCATGAAAACTTAAGTCGAATTAACGATTTAATGGATGAACTCGATAAGCAACTGGAGCGTTTGCAGAAGCAGGCAAAAACGGCAGAGCGTTATAAAAATTTAAAAGACGAAGCGCGGACTGTTAAAGGTCAGTTATTAACGTTGCAATGGCAATTATTGGACAATGAGATGCAAACCAAGGAAGCCTTGGTCGGCAAAATGGGAACCCAATTAGAAGCGGACATCTCGGCCTTGCGTGCCACGGAAGCGGCCATGGAGCAGCAACGTGAAATTCATGTGGAAGCCAGTGATACCTTAAATGAAATACAAGCACGTTATTATCAAATTGGTGCCGAAGTATCCAGTCATGAACAACAAATACAGCACACCAACAATCGACAGCAGGAGCTTGCCAACGACTTGGCGCAAGTGATTCAAACACAGCAAGATGCGAATGTTCATCAGCAAACCGATGAGCGTCAATGCATCGAGCATGAGGCGAAAATTACCGAGTTGATGCCGGTATTTGACGCCGCTGAACAACAATCCGAGCTATCTTCTGCACAATTGGAAGAGGCCGATGACGCGATGCACGATTGGCAGTCGCAATGGGATGAATTTAATCAGCAAGCGGGTGAACCGACCAAAACGGCAGAAGTTGAGCGTACAAAAATTACGCACATGGAAAATCAATCTCAGCAATTGCAACAACGTTCTGAGCGTCTGAGGGATGAGTTAATAAGTTTTGAAAGCAAGCGGTTAGATGATGAGTTACAAGCCTTGGATGAGGTGATGCTGCAACAGCAGGCACAGGCCGATCAGCTCCATGAGGTATTGTCAGAATGTCAGGCTCGGGTCACGGATCAACGCCAGGAAATGGCTGAATTAACAGAAAACTTGGCAACCAGCCGCGATCAACATCAACAACAGCGAGGGCGCATTGCCTCGTTAGAAGTGTTGCAAGAAGCGGCACTTGGCCAGCATGAAGAACAGCGGCAAGCTTGGTTATCCGAACTCGGTTTACAAGACTGCCCTCGTCTCGCCCAGCAATTGATCGTGAGCGAGGGTTGGGAAAAAGCTGTTGAAACGGTATTGGGGTTTAATTTAGAAGCATTGTGTATCAATGCGCTACCAGATATCTTTGATAAATTACACGAGCTACCAGAATTATCCATCGGTTTCATGGAGGCTCGGTCGACGAGTGGTCATGTGAATGCTATGTTAGATAGCAGACGGCTATTGAGTGATGTGGTGCAGTCACCGGTGGACGTTAGCCATTTATTGAACAAAATTTACTGTGTCGATGATTTGCCAGCCGCTTTGGCATTATCGCAACAGTTGCTTGAAGATGAATCGGTCGTGACTCGGCAAGGCCTTTGGATGAGTCCTCGTTGGCTGCGCATTAATAAACAGCAAGATGAAAAAAGCGGCGTTATTGTCCGAGAGAAAGAACTCAAAGCCTTGCAAATTACTCAGCAACAGGAGGCTGAGGTGATTGCTCAATTAGAGCAACAGTGTGAATTTAGCCAAGCGAGTTTGCTTGAGCTCGAAGCCCAGCGCGATAATACGCAACGTGATATCCAGGAATGGCAACAGCAGTTGGGTGAAATCAAAGCCCAATACAGTGGTAAACTGGCGCGCTCAGAGCAGATAAAAACCCGATCAGCGCGAGTGCGCAGCGAACTTGATGATATTCAACAGCAAATTACCAATCATGTCCGTGATGTACAAGAGGCCCGCAAACGCTTAGCTGAGGCGCTTGATATGATGGATGAGATTGTCCAACGGCGTGAAGTATTGACTGGACAGCGTGATGAATTACGTGAATCGTTAGCGGATGTTCGCCAAGTGGCTCATGAGAAAAAGCAAGAGATGCATGATTTAAAGCTGCGGCTTGAGTCATCAAAAATGGCAAAAGAGGCCGCTGAGCAAAATTTACAACGGGTACATGTTCAGCTTCGCAGTCTGCAAACACGTCAAACCGCATTAGAAACGGCGCTGACTGACAATGAGACGCCGCTGCCAGAGATTAAGCAAAACCTGGAGAAACTCTTGGAGCAGCGCTTAACCGTGGAAGCACAGTTGAGTGAGGTTCGTCAGGGGGTCGGCGAAGCCGATAATCAACTGCGTGAATTAAGTGCGAATAAAATACAAATTGAGCAAAAAGTTCAAGTGGCTCGGGAAATCTTAAACCAAGAGCAAATGAATGCGCAAACTGTTAAAGTTCGGCGTCAGACGCTCATTGAACAATTGTCGGAAGCGGGTTATGAATTAGCTCAAATATTAGCGGAGCTGCCTGAAGATGCGTCAGCCAACGAGTCGGAGCAGAGGCTTGCTAAACTGGAGCAAAGTATCGTGCGGCTGGGTCCCATCAATTTAGCGGCGATTGATGAGTATGCAGAACAATCAGAACGTAAACAGTATCTTGAAAGTCAGCATAATGATTTAACAGAAGCGCTAACGACGCTTAAAAACGCGATTAACAAAATTGATAAAGAAACCCGTGCTCGCTTCAAAGAGACCTTTGACAAAGTCAATGGTGGCTTGGAAAATATGTTCCCTAAACTCTTTGGTGGCGGGCAAGCGTTTTTAGAATTAGTGAGTGAAGACTTATTAGAGACGGGAGTGACCATTATGGCCCGACCACCGGGTAAAAGAATAAGCAATATTCATATGCTGTCAGGCGGTGAAAAAGCGCTGACGGCGGTGGCTTTGGTCTTTGCCATTTTTGAATTAAACCCAGCACCATTTTGTATGTTGGATGAGGTAGATGCACCCTTAGATGAGGCAAACGTGGGTCGTTTTAGCCAATTAGTGAAAGCGATGTCGGAACAGGTTCAGTTTATATTTATTACCCATAACAAAACGACGATGGAAATTGCGCAACATTTAAATGGAGTGACAATGCATGAACCTGGTGTTTCACGTATGGTATCCGTCGATGTTGAGGAGGCAGCCAGTTTGGCGGCTATGTAGGAGGGAGTAGGGATAATTTATGAATGATTTTATTGAGTTTTGGAATGATCCACTGCGTTTGATATTAGCGGTGGCCGGTGCCGTGGTTATTTTGGCAATTATTATCTTTGGACGGCGATCGGGCAGTCAAAAAGATTTGAAAACTTTGGATTTATCCGAGCCTCACTCACCGCACTCGACGGTACGCTGGGAAATACATGAAGATATCGTTGATTCAGATCCGCAGGTTGGTGGGTTAACGGCGTCGGAAATTCAAAGTGCCTTGGAGTCTGGGCCAGTGAAGGATGTCGGACCTGTCAGTGTCAGCAAAGCAGCAGATCGTATGCGAAGTCAGGCCTCCGCTTCGCACATGGCCGATCATAACCGAGCAAGCCATCAACAACATGAGTATGTGCGATCCACCCAGCCCTTGGTCGCTGACCCGGTGACGATGCGCGATGAGCGCGCCTTGCATGGGATAAAGACACCCGTGGCTAACCTGTCACTTGAACCGACGTCTGATTTTGACGCAGAACCTCATGGCGAAGGGGAAATGTTTATTGTTTTGCACGTGATGGCAAAAGACGAACGCATGTTTCATGGCAGTGATTTGCAAAAAGCGGTAGAGATCGCGGGTATGGGCTATGGTGAACATCGGATTTTTCATTTTCCCGGCGACCGTCTTCCTGGCGAGATGCCTTATTTTAGTTTAGTGAATATGATGGAGCCAGGGATATTCGACATTGAGGCGATGGATGGTTTTGAAACCACCGGGGTGAGCCTCTTCATGCGCTTGCCTGGTCCCGCCGATGGGTTACGTGCGTTTTCTAATATGCTAGTGACCGCACAAGCGTTGGCGAAAAGGTTAGAGGGACAATTGTTCGATGAGCGGCATCAACCGCTTAGTCAAGCTATGATTACTAAACTCAGGGCCGAAGTTGCCGCCTTTGATATGGCAATAGCAAATCAAAAAGTTATTGATTTGGCGCATTAATTAACCATCGGTTTTAGCGATCAATTGACATATGGTTACTCAAGAATCTGTTGTTGCCGGGAGTAGGGAGCGTGTTGCCGGTTTGCGTAAACAAATTGAATATCATAATTACCGCTATTATGTATTAGATGATCCAGAAATACCGGATGCTGAATATGATTGCTTAATGCAGCAGTTAATTGATTTAGAGTATCAATATCCAGAACGCATCACAGCAGACTCCCCCACGCAGCGCGTGGGTGGTGAGCCACTGAAAATATTTACTCAAGTGGCACACCGGGTTCCTATGTTGTCCTTATCCAATGCTTTTAGTGAGCAGGATGTCAAAGATTTTGATCGACGCAATTGCGATCAGCTTGAGCTGACCCCAATACCGTATGTGGCAGAGCCAAAACTCGATGGTTTAGCTATTAGCCTGCGTTACGAATCGGGTCTGTTGGTCAAATGTGCAACGCGTGGTGATGGTACGCAAGGGGAGGATGTGACGCTCAATGTCAGAACGATTGGTGCGGTGCCATTGCGGCTCTCTGGACAAAATATTCCGCCGGTATTAGAAGTGCGCGGTGAAGTGTATATGCCGAAGCAAGGATTTGCTGCACTCAATGCTCGTCAGTTGGCGAATAACGAAAAACCTTTTGCCAATCCTCGCAATGCTGCCGCCGGAAGTTTGCGGCAATTAGATCCAAAAATTACTGCCACGCGTCCACTCAGTATGTATTGTTATGGCTTAGGGGAAGTGGTGGGTGGTCAAATGGCTGAATCTCATTACGACATCTTAATGCAACTTAAAGCCTGGGGATTACGGATCAATGATGAAACCGCGTTGCTGGAAGGCGTCGAGGGTTGTTTGCAGTACTATCAGCAGTTAAGCGAAAAACGCCTCGCCTTACCGTATGAGATTGATGGTGTTGTTTATAAAATTAATGCACTGGCTGCGCAGCAACAAATGGGATTTGTGGCGAAAGCCCCACGCTGGGCGATTGCCCATAAATTTCCTGCCGAAGAGGCACTCACCGTGGTGGAAAAAATTGAAGTGCAAGTAGGGCGCACTGGCGCACTGACCCCGGTGGCCCGCTTAAAACCGGTTTTTGTGGGTGGCGCCACGCTAACCAATGCCACACTGCATAATCAGGATGAAATTGATCGAAAAGATGTCCGCATGGGGGATACCGTGGTGGTGCGACGTGCCGGAGATGTGATCCCTGAAGTTGCTCGGGTTATCATGAGCCATCGACCTGCCGGTGCCAAAAAATATCAAATCCCCGAACATTGTCCCGTTTGTGGTGCCCATGCCATACGCGTTGAAGGTGAAGCGGTATCAAAATGCAGCGCGGGCTTGTTTTGTGCGGCCCAAAGAAAACAGTCCATTAAACATTTTGCTTCACGCAAAGCCATGGATATTGAAGGTTTAGGGGATAAACTGGTTGAGCAATTAGTGGATCAAGGACTCGTGGAAACGGTTGCTGACCTGTTTACACTTACTAAAACTCAGTTGGCGGCCTTAGCGCGTATGGGTGATAAATCAGCTGACAATATCTTGGCGGCGCTGAGTCGGTCAAAAGACACGCAGTTGGCTCGATTTTTATATGGTTTAGGCATTCGTGAAGTGGGTGAAGCGACTGCACAGACCCTAGCACAGCACCTGGGTCGCTTAGAAAATATTGCGGCGGCGAGTGAGGACGTCTTGGTAAGTTTACCTGATATTGGTCCGGTGGTGGCAGCGCACGTCGTGCAATTTTTTCAAGAGTCCCACAATATGGAAGTGATTCAGAGATTACGTGAAGTCGGTGTGCATTGGCCAGACCCACCAGTGAAAACGGGACTGGACAGACCCTTTTCTGGTAAAATATTTGTGCTAACCGGTAGTTTAACACACATGACGCGGCAAGAAGCCAAAGCGAAATTGCAAAGTTTAGGGGCGAAGGTAACGGGCAGTGTCTCGGCGAAAACAGATTATGTCGTTGCTGGCGAAAAATCCGGATCAAAGCTTGCCAAAGCGCAAGCCCTTGAGCTAGAAATATTAACCGAGGATCAGTTTTTATCGTTGTTGAAAACTGAAGATTAGCAATGGCTGAGCTGATAGTTTCTCGATTTCACTACCTTAAATATTTGGTGGTGCCTCTCATCATCAAAGATACTTGCTACGAGTAACCAAACCATTTTTCAGACTTATTTGTTTATTGGAAAACACTTTAGGGCGTTGTGAACGATAACGACCTTGGGCCGCCTTACATTTGAAAATCGCGAAGAGAATTGGTTTCACAGGGATTTTTCTGAAGGAGGTAATACTTGTTGTCTTGCCTCCTTCAGAAAAATTTCGGTGGAATCAAAAATCAAATGATAGGCTTCGCGAAAGGCTTTTCTGATCTCAGTGAAAAGGGCTTTACTATTATTCCAGTTCGAGTTCGCGAAATGACGATACCTTCTTTGGTATCAGCGTCGCCTTGCATGCAAGAACTTCCACCTTTAACATCACACACTGTGTGTAAATGCAGATGAAAATCCTGCTAACTCAACACCAAACCCATATTTTTTTGAACCAGGTCTCCGGTTGGTAAAAATCTCATCAATACTGGGTGGGGATAAAATTTGTATTGGAAAAATAAATGAGCCCCCACCAGGTACTGTCACTTTAAGATCTTTAACTCCGCCTTTCCGAGTTCCGTAAACGTGTTCGCAAAGAGATAAACAAAGAACTCAATCGTCTATCTCTATCTTGCCTTAAAAAACACCTGATTGACAGTGATAACCAATTTTATCATTTATTAGAGACCATTGAGGCCATCAATACTGATCAGAAAAATTGTCTCGATGCATTACAGCAAGCCACTAAAGAGTCGTTACAAGAATTATCTGATACGGGAATAGTAGGCCAGCAATGAGATAATTTTAAACAAGGCGTGTGTAAAATATTCGGATGGTTAATTTTGCTGGCAGTGCGCGATGAACACGCGGTTATTGCTCGTCACTTGATGAACAAACAAGATGTGCGGGTTGAGTTTAAACTGTCATTACAACAAGCGGCTTGTATCGAAATTGTTGTCGCGCGATTGGATCGGGCGCCGGCCAAGCTTGGCTTGGACGAAGATTATCATCCAACAGGGACTTATTTATTTGAGGGTATTTACGATACAGGGCCTGTTGCCAGTGACAATGTGATGGTCGTTTATCTCGCGATTTATACCATCATTCATCAACGCAAAGCCCCAACGAAGTTATCCGATAAACAGTTACAAGATTTGGATGATACATTACGCGTTCGTCGACGGCGTGGGCGAAGTTATTATATCGCCGTGCTGGTTAGCGAAATAAATAGTCCATTGAGAAATCGCGATATCTGTCAGCAATTATTCAATACATTAAAACATCTCAATGCCGTATTTATTGATGTCAATAGCAAAGATGATGTGCTGCTCACCACGGAGCAATATTTAATTGTGTTGATCCGTGAATTCCTACCCCAGTTTGAGGAAGAACAATGACCCATACGATTTCCGACTTACCTATCGGAAAAGCGCTTGATTTGCCAGAAATGGGTGCATGGCCAGCAACAAAACATGTAATTTGATAATGAAACGGCTAATGCGATTGAAGCCGCAATAGCCGCACAACGACCGTTGTTAATCCGGGGTGAGCCGGGCATGGGCAAGAGTCAATTGGCACGGGCTATAGCGCATGTTTGGGATAGGCTATTTGTCTCGCAAGTGGTGAATGCACGCACCGAGAACGAAGATTTGTTATACCACTTTATCGATACCTTACAAAAAGGCTGTCGATTTAAATGATGTATTGACACAACCGACTGAGGAAACTCTTGCATTATGTGCGTTTACCAAACATGTTATGGAATTAATTCGAGGTTACCCCGAGTTTTCTTTTTAACAAGGATGGCTATTACGTAAGAGAAAACATCGCGAACGAACCCAGTCTGAGCGCCAAACCGGGACGTTGTTGCGTCATCCATTGTTTAGAACGGTTTAATGTCAATGCTTGCTTTGGCTTTTAAGTCGTTAATGTGATCACCGATAATTTGGTTTTTTACCACTTTGAGTAACTGTTTTTCCACTTTGTCAAAGGGGGGGGGCTCTACTTTTCGAACGTCTTCTAATCGAATGATGTGCCAGCCAAATTGGGTTTGTATGGGAGAGGGAGAAACATCTCCTTTGTTCAGTTTGGCGACGGCATCAGCGAACGGTTTTACCATTTGGTTGGGGGAGAACCAGCCCAGTGAACCGCCATCTTTTCCCGAGGGGCCGGTAGATTTTTCCTTGGCAAGCGTTGCAAAATCTCCCCCCTTTTTAAGTGAATCAGTGACGGCTTTAGCATCGGCTTCATTTTCTAGCAGGATGTGACTTGCTTTATATTCAATGGAAGCCGGTTTGACAATTTGGGTTTGATAGGCTTTTTGCAATTGAGCCTGGGTGGGTGGTTGTTCTTCTTCAAGCAGTTTTTGTAGGCGATGCGTGGTCATAATATTTCTAATCTGATCTTCGATTTGCGCCTGAACCTCAGGGTCATCCTTCATACCCTTGTTAAGCGCCTCTTGGTAAATCAGTTCACGATTGATTAATTCATCTAAAACTTTTTGTTTTTGTTGTTCAGATAAATGTTGACTGGCTTGATGGCCTGAGCGCATTTGACTGTATAATTTAAAAGCATCGTTTGAAATATCGGTTCCATTGACGGACGCCACGATATGATTTTTGCTATCGGCGGCCAATGTGCTGAAAGCGAGGCTTGATAGCAAGGTAATGAGTGAAAGTAATCGTATTTTTTTCATCTTAGCCCTAAGAGTTGGAAGTAAGTGGGTAATCAGTTACTCGCTTTATTCGCATCGTGTCGATGTTATTGATGAGGATAAAGTGATTGGTATCTTCTATGGAGATGGAAAAATTTGTTTAAAAGGTTTTACTGTGACAGTTTTGTAGACATGGGCTGTGGTATAGGGATCATCGTTCGCCCAGTTTTGGGCGGCTTGTAACGATTCAAATTCGGCGACAATGAGACTGCCGCTAAACCCTGCATCACCAGGGTCACTCGCATCAATTTTTGGGTGGGGTCCTGCCAAAACTAAGCGTCCTTGGTTTTGTAGTTGTGTTAGCCGCGCCAGGTGTTCGGGACGGGTGGTTAATCGCCGTGCCAGGCTATCTTTGTTATCTTCACTGATAATGGCATATAGCATAATAATAAAGGCAATCCAAGCTTATTGGTTATCGGTTTTTAAAAAGCGTGTTAAATACAAGCCTTGCAGGAGCACAAACAGAATGGTTAAGCCGAGCATGCCAAACAGCTTGAAATTAACCCAAGTGTCAGTGTCGAAATTATACACGACATATAAATTAATGAAGCCGACGGTAACAAAAAACAGGACCCAGCTAAAATTTAAGCGTGTCCAGATTTCATTGGGTAAAGTGATGCTGGCACCCATCATACGCTGGATGATATTTTTTTGACCGACATATTGGCTGATTAAAAAAGCTAAGCCAAATAACCAATTTAATACGGTCGGTTTCCATTTGATAAAAAGCTCATCTTGCAGCAATAAGGTGGCGCCACCAAACACGACAATCAATGCCAGTGTAATCCAATGCATAGTTTCCACTTTGCGGTGTTTTAGCCAGGCGTAGCCGACCTGAAGCAGCGATGCAACGATCGCCACAATGGTGGCTGCATAGATTCCATGGGTTTTATATGCGATAAAAAATAACAGAATCGGAAAAAAATCAAATAAAAATTTCATAGCATGTCAATTTTAAAGTATCACAAGTTAAACACAGCATCAGTTCAGCAAAATCTCCGCCAATCATACCCGAAGCACATCATTCATACCAGGCCATCGTATTCTCCGGTGTTTTGGGACCCAAAATGCTTATTTTTGATTCAAAATAGCCATCACTTTTCAGCATCTTGGCGGGATAACGCCGCCAAATGAGTTCATTGCTAAACATAACATATTCTGTGAATTGGTTGCCTTTAATTTGATGGTATAACGTGGTTTACCTGAATAAATAGTGATCGCTTAGTCACAAGAATCAATAAATTTAACTAATCGCTATTGATAAAAGTAACTATCGTCTGTAATATGCGCTTCTCGATTGCGGGGTGGAGCAGCCTGGTAGCTCGTCGGGCTCATAACCCGAAGGTCGTAGGTTCAAATCCTACCCCCGCTACCAAACGTATGAAGACGGCTTATCGATTTGATTGTCATTCGACAGTATTTCCATAAGCCGTTTTTTTTGTGCTCTTTAGCTGTTCTCAGTCAAATATTTCACTCGGTGTTTTATCGCTTGTCGATGTTTGCTTGGCCAAGCCAATCGCAAGGTCAGGTCATCTTTTAGCTATCATCTCCCTTAATTATTTTGCCTCCTACTCAATCAGATTGAGTTTTTATCCAAAAGCCGGTTGTCAATGGGTAGCTATCGTTTTATCCTCTATCAATGGGCTGCCGACTTTCTTTTATCTTTGCTGGTGAGATTGTTCGGTGGCAAAACATTGCAACATCGCGTAGCACTAAAGGGAGTTTCGCATGAGATTGAAAATTACACGTTTATTTGGAATGTTGTTGGTTTTTTGTTTTATGATGGTATCCAAGGTGTTGGCTGTGCCGTATGCTGACATCGACATATCTTATCAGGATAACGGCGATGGTACATTTACTTATCGAATGAATTTGCATAATCAGGGACCTATTTTGCCCCAAGTAGCGACGCCTGGGCAGCATATGGTTTATGTTGATAATAATGCTTATTTTGCTGGTAGTAAAATGCTTGATGATGATGAAAATATTGTTTTGTTTGGCGTGGATACCGGGCAGACAGAGATCGACATAAGTGATATTGACAACGCGGGTTCATCCTTTCAAGGTACCCAAGAGCTAGGCTGGTCTGGAACCAGAGTGGTGGTTTGGCATTTACCTTTTTTTGGTTGGACGTTAGACGATAGCATACAACCTGGTAACAAATTGAGAGGACTGTTTTTTACCTTAAATAAAGAAGTTAAAGAATTTAAGGTTTGGATTGGGGGCAGTGATGATGCCAGTATTTGGGATGAAACGCATGTCATGGCAGAAGACCAATTTGGCATTTATGATGCCACCTTAGAGAAATATACCGCAACCTTGTTAGAGCGACCAATTCAAGCCAAAGTGAAATTCCAAATATTCAGTAGCAAGCCCAATTTGATGAAAAAATTCATTGATAATTATGCGGTTTTGCGTAATAAAGCATGCAAGAATAAACAGGTGGTTTGTTTGTCTAACCGCTGGTCCGATTGAGTATTTTTTATTTACGTATTTCTGTAGCGGCTCGTTTTTAGGCGTTATATTCAGCACGGGCTGAGGATAAGTCTGCTTGAGCTTTTTGTTCAGGTCGCTTGTTTAGAAATGCCTGAAGGAATGGGCTCGCTTCGGTTATACGGTACACATGGTGCTCTTACTTAGCCTTGGTGGGGGTCTCTCGATTGATGCGGTTTAACCTCGATAATATTCGATCCCTATTTGTGGATCGCATTCGTCGATAAAAGGCGACGGATTTACTCGGGATTTTCTGTGCGTGTGTTTTTTCTGCGATTAGCGCATTATTTTTGGCAATCGCCTGTATTAGCTCATTGATAGGATAGCTAAAGCTAAAAATACATTGATCCGCGTCAATACTACAGCTTAGAATACTTCAGTAATTACTGAAGGTATTGCGGGATGAATCAACCAGAAGCAAATTTTTGCGGTAAGTATAGAATTTCATGCAGCGCGTGTAGTTTGAAAGAATTGTGTTTGCCACGAGGTTTGAGTGCAGAAAATATCATTCAGCTCGAAAGTGTCATTAAGCGCCGACGACCTGTGAATAAAGGTGAGTATATATATCATATGGATGACCCTTGTCATTCATTATTTACGGTTCGATCGGGGTCTGTGAAATCGCTGGTGTTAGACAATAATGGGGTTGAGCAAGTGGTGGGGTTTCATTTGCCAGGTGAGCTATTTGGTTTAGATGGTTTGGAAACAGATATTCATTCCTGTTCAGCGATTGCTTTGGAACCGGCCAGTGTTTGTGAATTGCCGCTAGAGCAAATCGATAAATTGTATAGTTCGATCCCAGGACTCGGTTACCAAATTAACCGACTCATCGGTCAAGAGGTTGCCTCAGATCATGAGATGTTAATGTTGCTTGGCAAGAAAGATGCCCGTAAACGTTTATCTAATTTTTTGATTAACTTGTCAAAGCGGTTTAGAGAGCGTGGTTTTTCTGAAAAAGAATTTAATTTATCCATGTCGAGAAAAGATGTGGGCAATTATTTGGGATTGGCATTGGAGACGGTGAGCCGACAATTGTCGTCGTTTCAGGAGTTGGGGGTCATCACGGTGAAACGGCGCCAAATTATTGTTCATGATATGGAGCGTTTGAAAGCCATGTCAACTGAATGAGTTATTATCGAATAAGCGGTTAGCTTTACTCTTACCCATTTATTGAGCAATATTGGGCTTGATGCCATAACAAATATCAATAATGAGATAGGTGATCTGATTCGATGGTGTATACACCATGACTTCGTCGCCAATGGATTTTTTTAGCAGCGCTTTTGCTAGCGGCGAGTCCAAGCTGATGAAACCTTGGCTTAGGTCGATTTCATCAGGGCCAACGAGGCGGTAAAGCGCTATGTTGCCAGCCTCATCTTCTAATTGTACCCAAGCACCAAAGAAGACTTTGCTTTGGTCGTCAGGGGGACGATCAACGACCACTAAATCATCTAAACGTTTTTGCAAAAAACGGACTCGTCGGTCAATTTCTCGTAGTTGCTTTTTACCATAAATATACTCGGCATTTTCTGAACGATCGCCCATGGCCGCCGCTTCAGAGACGGTTTTAGTGATTTCTGGTCGTTTTACTTTCCAAAGATAGTTGAGCTCCTCAAGCCGTTGGCGTTTGCCTTCGGGAGTAATATATTTTGCGCCAGGTTTTTGTGGTATTCGATAACGGCTCATCAGTTTTTTGCGGCGATATAGTTTCGGCTAAGTTTAAATATCACCGGAGAGAGCAGTAGCAAGGCGATTAAATTTGGCAAGGCCATTAATGCGTTTAAGGTGTCAGCCAACAACCAAATGAAATCCAGTTGTGCCATGGCGCCGATGGGGATGGCGATGATCCACAAAATACGAAATGGTAATATAGATTTGACGCCAAATAAATATTCCACACACCGTTCGCCGTAGTAACTCCAGCCTAAAATGGTACTAAAGGCAAACAAACACAAGCCAATGGCGACCAAATATTCGCCTCCAGGAATGGTCGCTGAAAACGCTAATGAGGATAATGAAGCACCGGTCTCGCCACTGGTCCAAACCCCGGAGGTGATAATTACTAAGCCGGTAATTGTACAGATGACCAAAGTATCAATAAAGGTACCCAGCATGGCGATGAAACCTTGTTGCACAGGACTTTTGGTGGTGGCGGCGGCATGAGCTATGGAGGCGCTACCGAGGCCCGCTTCATTGGAAAATATGCCTCTGGCGACCCCGAATTGGATGGCGGCCCATACCGCTGCCCCGGCAAATCCCCCTTGGGCAGCGGTGGTGGTGAAGGCGCTAGTAAAAATAGTCTCAAAAGCTTGTGGAATGGCCGGCATATTGAACATTAAGATGGTGAGTCCTGTCATAACGTAACCAATGGCCATGAGAGGTACCAGGGTGGTCGCTACATGAGCAATGCGTTTAATACCGCCGATCAGTACCAAAGCGACCAGTATCATTAAAATAATGCC
>VAPK010156107.1_pt1 | contig 14018 bp, 10 predicted proteins | sample 3395031 | NCBI WGS metagenome assembly VAPK01 (sample SAMN08290443, study PRJNA428436) | hydrothermal vent metagenome | isolation source: Deep-sea hydrothermal vent chimney 1 | place: Pacific Ocean: Juan De Fuca Ridge | reverse complement strand
TCTGCAGGAGGGGGCAATGTTGGAGCATCATTATTTCATGCTGCTGTTGAAGCGCAACCTATAATCTTGGAACGATACAGATTACCAATGTCCATCGTAGCGGGTCCTTTTCTTCCAGAGTCAGAGTGGAATTTATTAAAACTCAACGCACAAAATAAAAAGGGATTAACGCTTTATAGATCAGTTCCTGATTTAAAATGTTTATTACAACATGCAACAGTATCGATAAGTCAATGTGGCTATAATACAGTGATGGATGTGTTAAAAACCCATGTGTCTGCATTACTGATTCCCTATGCTGAAGGCCGGGAAAATGAACAAACCAAACGAGCTTTAAAGTTGGAAAAAATGAAAATCGGTCGAGTATTGGCCGAAACAGAATTAACTACAAATAATCTTGTTCGCGAAATCGATTTATTACTATTATTTAGTCCCAAACCTATAGAATTACAGATGGACGGTGCAAATAAATCATCTGAGATAATTTTTGATCTTTTGGAAAAGTTATCTAATCAATCTGGAAAGCTTAACCATGTGGCTTGACGATTTAAACCAGGCTCTGGATAAAGCAGTCAAACCGGTCAGGTTTTTTTTTCGTGACGATGATGCCGGATGGGCAAACAAACTGCTTTTCGAGCTACTGGATTGTTTTTCAAAGTTTAAAGTCCCTATAGACCTGGCTGTTATTCCTCAAGCAATTAATTATAAGAACAAAGAGCTATATAACCGTGTCAGGCATGATAACGGTTTGATTGGTGTCCATCAACATGGATTCAGACATAATAATCACCAATTAGATGGCAGGAAATGTGAATTCGGTAGTGACCGAACATATACACAGCAACACCTAGATATTATTACTGGTCAGAAAATACTCCTGGATTATTTCGACGAACTAAGTGAGCCCATATTTACACCACCCTGGAATCGATGCAATCAAGATACAGTGAATGTCCTGATAGACTTGGGTTTTTCTACATTGTCCAGAGACAATACTGGGAAGCCATTAGATTGTCAGACGCTTCGGCAACTACCTGTAAACATAGACTGGTTTAAGAAACGTCATGGTATACGAATTAGTCAGACTGAATTAGGGCAGTTGATTGAGCAGGTTGTAACTAGCGGTGAAGTTGTCGGGGTTATGTTGCATCATGAAATTATGGATCAGCAGGAAAGATATATAATCAGTGAGTTACTTGAATTGCTCAGTTCCCACCCAAGGGTGAGATGTGAGCATATGAAAAAAATACTCAGTGTGGTTACGGTTAAGGATTATGTAGCAAATTGATTTTTATCAGGAATAAAACACTGAAACGAGACATATCGCAAAGAGTGAAACTGTGACAGCAACACAGATGACAAAATCAATTGGATTGCATTGGTGCAAGACATCCTCGTTTTACTAGAAGTAGAGCTAAACATCTAAACAAGTTTTAAAAAAGGAAATATAGATGGAAGATAAAATATGTATAGTAGGTTTAGGTTATGTTGGTCTGCCATTAGCTGTAGAATTCGGGCAAAAATTTCAAACTATTGGTTTTGATATTTCCAAGCAACGTATTGACGAATTAGCAAAAGGGTATGATAAAACCATGGAAATTGTCGATGATTACTTGCTTGATGTTGTTCAAAATCATCGTCTCACTTTTACCACAACCATCACAGATGCCAGAGATTTTAATATTTATATAGTGACCGTTCCCACACCTTTAGATAAGAATAAACGTCCCGATCTAACGCCACTTATCTCAGCAAGTAATTTAATAGGTAGCGTCCTTAAACCTGATGATATTGTTATTTATGAATCCACCGTTTATCCAGGTGCCACTGAAGAAGACTGTGTGCCGATTCTAGAGCAAGTAAGTGGTCTGACATTCAATAAAGATTTTTTTTGCGGTTATTCTCCTGAACGTATTAATCCTGGAGATAAAGAACATACAGTAAGCAAAATTCTCAAGGTTACCTCAGGATCAACTCCTGAAATTGCGCAAAAAGTTGATGTTTTATATCAAAATATTATTTCAGCAGGAACTCACTTAGCTCCAAGCATTAAAGTCGCAGAAGCCGCAAAAGTAATAGAAAACACACAACGATACATAAATATTGCTTTTGTCAATGAACTGGCAATGTTATTTAATAAACTGGGTATTGATACCCAAGCTGTACTTGAAGCAGCCAATACTAAGTGGAACTTTCTACCATTCAAACCAGGGCTGGTGGGAGGGCACTGTATTGGTGTTGATCCATATTATCTTACTCATAAAGCACAGGAAATTGGTTTTAATCCAGAAATTATTCTGGCAGGTCGTCATATTAATGATGGAATGGGAAGCTATATTGCCAATCGGGTCATTAAGTTAATGATAAAAAAATGCCTATCCATAACCCAGTCTAAAGTACTTATTATGGGTATTACCTTCAAGGAAAACTGTCCAGATATTCGTAACTCGCGGGTGATCGATGTCATCATAGAATTACAGGACTTTGGTGTCAACGTTGATGTCTATGATCCTTGGGCTAATGTTGAGGACGTGGATCATGAGTATGGAATAAAGCTCATCGGTACAGAAAATGAGTTATGTATTTCAAGTTATAACGCTGTAGTTCTTGCTGTAGCACATAAACAGTTTGAAACTATTCAATTTAACAGAACGGATAAACAAATTATTTTTGATATTAAAACGCTTTTTGATCAAGAAAAAGTTGATGGACGGTTGTAATATTTGTAGTGAATTAAGTGCTACTTTTTTTGATTTATGATTTTTATCATGGAATAAAAAACTATGGAATCTTAAAAAAAATTAGAGGATGTGAATGATGAAAATTACTATGATAGGGACTGGCTATGTAGGTTTAGTTAGCAGTGCGTGTTTTGCACAAATGGGGAATAAAGTTACTTGTGTGGATATTGACAACAAAAAAATTGCTTCATTGAATAACGGCATTATTCCTTTCTACGAACCCGGCCTTGAACAAATGGTGTTAGATAACCATAAGAAGGGTAGTTTAGTTTTTACTACGGATACCGAAAATGCTATTGGCAATTCACAAGTCGTTTTTATTGCTGTTGGTACCCCAATGTCTGAAGATGGGGCGGCTGATTTGCAAAACATTCTGACAGTAGCTAAAAATATTGGTAAATATATTTTGGATTATATTGTCATCGTGAATAAATCAACTGTTCCTGTGGGTACGGCCAATAAAGTAAAAGAAATCATTCAGGCTGAGCTTTTTAAACGAGCAGAATCATCAATTGACGAAAACTCAAAAGCCAAGATTAGACAGATAAAATTTGATGTGGTTAGTAATCCTGAGTTTTTAAAGGAAGGTGCGGCTATTAATGATTTTATGAAACCTGACCGTGTTATTATTGGTGTAGAAAGTGCTAAGGCATTGAAGATTATGAATGAACTTTATATCCCATTCATGAAAAACCATGAACGCTTTATCGTAATGGATATTCGTTCGGCAGAGATGACAAAATATGCGGCTAATGCAATGCTGGCAACCAAAATTAGTTTTATGAATGAGATATCCAGTATTTGTGAAAGAGTGGGGGCCGATATTAATAAGGTACGTAACGGAATAGGTTCCGACAGTCGTATTGGTTATAGATTTATATATCCTGGTTGTGGTTATGGAGGAAGTTGTTTTCCTAAAGATGTGCAAGCTTTAATCAAAACCGCAAAAGATTCTGGATATAATCCGCGTATACTAGATGCTGTTGAAGCAGTCAATTTGGATCAGAAATCAGTTATTTCCAAGAAATTGCTTAAGCGCTTTGATAAAAAAATTATAGGTAAAACCATCGCTATTTGGGGGCTTGCTTTCAAACCGGAGACTGATGATATGCGAGAAGCGAGTTCAATTACAATTATTAATGAGCTTACTAAGAAAGGTGCTAAAGTTATTGCTTATGATCCAAAAGCACAGGAAGAAGCTGAGAAATTCTATTTAAAAGACAATGCAAATGTTTCCTATGTCAATTCTAAATATTTAGCATTAACAGATGCTGATGCATTAATATTAATTACTGAGTGGCAGGAATTTAGGAGCCCGGACTTTGATGAGATGAAAAAACTATTAAAAAACGCAATAATTTTTGATGGTCGTAATCAGTACGATAAAGTCAGAATGGAAGAAATGGGATTTGAATATTTTCAAATAGGTGTTAGTTAATGAAGATTTTAGTAACAGGTACAGCAGGTTTTATTGGTTTTCATTTGGCAAAACAGTTACTTGAACGTGGTGATGAAGTTATTGGGCTTGACAATATCAATGAATATTATGATGTAAACCTTAAATATGGGCGTTTAGAAGAACTTGGAATTGATAAAAATGAGATAGTCGATGGAATTTTAATAGCTTCGAAAAGATATCCTAAACATAAATTCATTTAGCTTGATCTATCAGATCAAAAAAAAATGGAGTTATTAATAAACAATGAAGAACTTGATGCTATTTGTCATCTTGCTGCACAAGCAGGTGTACGTTACTCAATAGAAACCCCCCATTGCTATATTGAAAGTAATATTAAAGGTTTTATAAATATACTTGAAGGATGTCGACAAAGTGACATAAAAAATCTTTCGTATGCATCTAGTTCATCTGTATATGGTTTAAACAAAGCTCAGCAATTTAAAACTTCTGACCATACAGAACATCCTGTCAGTCTTTATGCGGCAACAAAAAAGTCGAATGAAATGATGGCTCATGCTTATAGTCATTTATATAAAATTCAGACTACAGGACTTCGTTTTTTTACAGTTTATGGTCCCTGGGGTCGCCCGGACATGGCACCCATGCTTTTTACAGATGCCATTTTAAATGATAGACCGATAAAAGAGTTTAATTATGGTGAAATGGGGCGTGATTTTACATATATTGATGATATTGTAAACAGTCTTATTAAAGAAATTGATAACCCTGCTAAGACAAATACAGATTGGGATGCTAGAAAACCCACTCCAGAAAGTTCATTAGCAACGTATAAAATATATAATATAGGAAATAACGCTCCCATTTCTTTGATGGATTTTATTAAAGAGATAGAAAATGTTCTTGGAAAAGACGCGGAAAAAGAATTACTTCCTATGCAAGATGGAGATGTAAAGTCTACTAATGCTGATATAAGTGATTTGGTCACTGATTTAAAATACAAACCGTATACAAATTTGGATCATGGGATTATGAAATTTATTACATGGTATAAGTGTTTTTATAAGATCGTTTAAAGTCGTCAATAGTCAAAAGCGAATGCTGATTGGCTCGTCAGAAACTCAACAAAATAAGTTTTTTGGTTTCCCCCATCGGCACATTTTTTTACCTGAGTAGGCAGATACTTCAATATCTTGCACGAAATAAGTTCGACAACTTGCTTGTCTTTTGCACTAAAAAAAAATACGTAGACTTGGCAATGTGCTTATGTTTAATAGTGCAGCAGTTTTCTACAAAGAGAGCCAAACATAATTCTTAGGAATATGTGTGATCTTTTAGAAATTGTAGTTAACTTTAAAAACCATATCTACAGCAATATTGCTGGATTTTTTGCCGTATGCCGAACCTGCTTTAAATATTGCCGTTACGAATTCCAGTTCCCAGTGATTCCATTCTTCCAGAGCAACTATCAAATCCCACTCGTGACCAATGGATGGGCTGATTCCATTAGGGGCAGGACCAATTCTACCATTACGCAAGAAGGTCTGAGCATCAACCTGTCGGTAATAATGATACAGTGCTGAAACAGAACTGTTTTGTAAGAAAGCGAGCGTTGCGCCTGCCGTCCAGATTTGCAAATTTGACAGTTCAGGTCGTAATAATTCACCATAGTAACGAAACCGACTTACCGCACCGAAGCGATCGTTGTTATCCTGCAATCCAGTTTGTCTGAATTCGCGGGAACCGATGGCATAAGCGATTGTGAAAGAAGGTTTCCATGAGAGTGGAACTTCCCATGTCAAGCCCACATCAAGTGCCCAGCCTTCAAAATCATTGTCTTCAATATTTTTAACGACTGAAATATTTTCAATTCCAGAATCATCAAATTCAATGTTGTGTTCATCACCATGAACCCAGGCTCCATCCATCCAGAAATCGAATTCACCATGGTCTAACGTGGAAAATTTATTCAGTGTACGCAGTCCCACCCAGGTAACTTTACCGTCAACCGGGTCAAGATCATCATCTCTAATCAGCTTGCCGATGGAATCTTGTCTGGAATGATCATTCTGGTGTAAAAAAAACAAGCCTACAATTTGTTTGGAAGCCCATGTCCACGAAATACGGGAGAGTATGCGCAATAATTTTTCGTCTTCGGCTGGAATGCCATTGTCTAGCGTGGACAAAGAAAAAAACTGTTCTGCTATGCCTGCTTCAAAATGAAAAAATGGACGATTGTAAAAAATCCGTACTGCATCGAGATCATCGTCCCACCACCATTCACGAGATTCCCTAAAGTTCTGTCGACCTGTTTGCAAACTTAAACCGCTATTAAAAATATCCCCCCAAAATATCCAGCTTTCTCCACGTTTAACTTCGTTCTCACTTTTCCTAGTTCCATTATTACCTCTATAGAGATCCTGCTGATAGTTAACTTGTCCTTCAAGGAAAAATGCTAGATTTGAATTCCAGGAATAAAATAATTCCAGTTGAGCTTCAGTATCCAGTCTTATTCGGTCGCGATTTTTATCAGGATCAAGATTAAAATTTCTACGATATCGAGGTGTTATGCCTATTTCACCACCAATAGTTAAAGGTTTTCCAAATAATAGTATATCTAATTGCTCATCAGGTCTACGATCATCCTGTTTTCGCGTTAACACAAATGCAGGTGAAATGTGTTGGCTAGGGATGACAATTATTTCCCCCAACAGATTCGCTAAAATATCTCCATTAGCTCGGTGTTGAACAGTCTTAACTGTACCAAGAACTTGCAGTAAATCTTGACTCGTATCTGATGTCTCCGGTTCTATCCTTATTGCTGCTAATTGATCTATATTGTTGTTTTGTACAATAACTTTAATATTATCCCCATTTGACAGGTCAGCTTTGGTCAGTTGTTGAAAGGTAGTATTCTCATTCCAGATAATCAGATAGGGACCGAGTTTAAAACTCTTTTGACTTTCATCTAGGTCACTAATTGTTCCATTGATGCGGCCTATTAAAGAATCTTTGCGTGAATCACGATATTTCAATTTATATACAACTAGTTTATTGTTATTCCATACTCCGCTCACTTTAATACGTTGATCAATTAAGCTAAGTGCATGAACAGGCTTCAATGTTAGCAGAACCATAATAGAAACAGTCGTTATGGCAAAGAGAAGTTTAATTAGTCTGTGCATTTTGTTAGTTTAATTCTGAGTAGTATAAATCTTCGTTTCTGTTTTTATTGCGTATGTTATTCAATCAAACTCATGGTTAATCACGCGATAAAAGATCTGAAAAATGTCTTCAAGGAAATCCATTTTTTGTTCTAATAGGGCCGCAGCTATGTTTAGCAAATGTGTTTCCATTTGCCGGGACTGTTTGTTATTATTTAGACAATAGAGGATTGCTGCTCCAGAGAATGGAACTATTCGTGGGTAAATAACCAACCATGAATGACCTATCTCTTTGCGATAAATAGATACAGCGCTTTGCAAAGCTTGTTGGGAATCAAAATGGGACGAGGTGATAATCCCCCAAAAAAGAACGTGCCCCAGTAAAAAACCAAAATCATAAGCCGGGTCTCCGATACTTGAACTAAGTTCATAGTCGATAATGCCTATTTCATTATCAAAAAGTCGTATATTTTTGGGGCAAAAGTCAAGATGAAAAAAACCGAGTTGAGTCGCTTTACTACTTGCACATTTTAACTTTGCAAGATCATGCTTAACCTGCTCGGAAAGATTGAGGTGTTGTAATCCAACAGTACGAAGACTGAGCAAATTTTTCCAATGTTGCAGCTCTGCCTCTGGATTACCCCAAAAAGGGTCAACTTGTATGGGTGTACGGTGGCAATTTGCAAGAAAGGCACTTATCTTTCTTAAAACTAATGAATCAAAATTTCCTTTTTTTAAGTCGTCTTCCATAAAATGACCGTTTGGGAGGACTTCACTAAGCACCAGAGTTTTGCTTTTGTTTTCAAAGTAAATAACATCAGGAAGTTTAATGTCATAATCGCTATGGCTTGCCAGCCATTTTAGTGCTCGCCGTTCTACATATAATCTTGCCCGAGGTTTTAGGCTCAGTGGTTGTCCCAGTTTTGCCGCCTTTACTGTATCGTTTGCATATTTAACAAAAAGTCGTTTTCCTGTTGTTAGTTGAACACAATGTATTTCATCAGGTTTAGCATTTTTTGCAATGTGGATATTGTCTATTTCGCCAATACCTTGCTGCTCAATTATTTCCCTGATTTTATCTTTGGCAATATCGTGCATTTCCCGCATGTTTTGATAACAAATTTGCCAGACTTCTTCACATTGAGCTGGACTCAAATGATTTGGCAGGGCAGTAATAAATGCCTCATATCCTGATTGACCCTTTCCTAGATGAGTACGTAAAGCAGTTGCCCCACCTTGTAAAGGAGGTGAGGAAGAGGCAATCACAGATGCAGTGATTGCATATTTCCGAGACAAGGCATTGATTTTGCTGAATCGACCAAAACCTTGCTTAAGTTCACTTTCGCCGGCACAAAATAACAGGGTATCGTTAGCATTAACCCGTTCAAAATAGCTTTGTGCATGTTTTACTGCGCTATGAGGAGCAAGCTCAACGCGTACTTTGGGGATTCCCTGTAGATAAATCGACCAGACTTTTATTGCCACACCAGGTTCTAACGCTTTTGATGTGCCGGGAATATGTCGACATCGGTTGGTGATAATGATAATGACTTCGTCAATATCAGGCCTGGAAACAAGACTGAGAACTGTCTCAAAATGGGCTAGATGAGGGGGGCGAAATGCGCCAGGGAAGAGTGCCAGACATCGTCCACTGTCATTTTTTGTGGTGGCCACAGCAATGTTAAATTGTTTCATACACGTATATCCGTGAGTGCCTGGTGAGCATAGATGAGATGCTGTCGAGCTTTACGGTCTCCATTTACACGTATGGATCGTGCTGCTTTCAATGCCTTGGCCAGTCGTTTGTGGCTACGATAGGCTTGTAGCAATTGTAAATTTAGTTTTCCGGCTGTGTGTTGATAGGCATCTAAAAAGGTGCCATTTAGTTCATCAACGGGTACGGATTTCCGATCTTCAAAATCCATTTCGGCAATAAAGGTTGCTGCATCCAATTCTGGATCTCCACAGCAGATCCGGTCAAAATCAACCAGTCCCAGATGATCACCACAATCTAGCCATTGATGAGCATGTTGAGCGCCGTATAAGGGTTTATGATTAGAAGCATCAGGAGAACAAGCGTGGAGCAAACGAAGTGATTGCATTAAATCGTTTAATGATTGTGACAGATCAGGTAGACGTTTAGAAAGTTCATGCGCATACTTGGCAGAACGTTGCATCTGAGCTTTTCCATCAAAATGCATAGCAGGCTGAATGCCACTAATGGTTATGGATGCTGCAGCCTGACCAATATCTGCAGCTATTATAATTCCATTTTCACTAAACAATTGCTTGACCAGTGGTTTGCCGTCAATAACATGTTGCCATAAGGTCTGGTTCTTTATATTCCAGCAAATAGATTGAGCAACCTTGAAACCTAGGCGGCCCTCACAAGCCGCATTCCAAAGTCGTTGGCTTTCGGAAAAAATTTGAGCTCCACGGTTGTCAGCAAAATGCTTGCCAAAAATTCTGTTGGAAAAATGACTGGAATATGAACTAAAGGTACAACGCTTATAGGGACGGTAACGTAACACTTCAATTTCTTGCTCAGTTTCCAGCACAGATGGGAGATGCTTTAATATTGGATCATCTGGAAAACGCCTGCCTCGCAGCCAGCCGAGTTCCTTGTCGTAATATTGCAGAGTGCCAGGTTGCTGATCAGGTTTGTGTTTAAAGACTTCGATAAGACACATATGAAGTGAACAATCAGATTGTTGCAAGAGTAAGGTTATATGAGGTTCGAAATCAGGATCAAAACGCCCGTAGCACTTGTTCCACTCTACTGAAGGATCCCATTCTACCCACTGCTCGGCATACATTTGGATTGTATTTACTCGCCAGTCATTCTGGAATATCAGTCGTAATTTGTCTCTGTGGAGTTCATAACAAGAGGTCGAGGGTTTCATTATCATTGTTTTTTTTATCTTCAGTAGATTTCGATAGCTGGATACTAAGCACGCCATTTTCTAATTTGAGTAACTGATTCGCTCTATCTATTAACGCAGGCATATGAGAAATAATCAGACAAGTTTTATACTGACGAATCTGTTCCAGAGCATTGATGATGACTTGTTGAGATTGCACATCAATATTGGCAAGAGGTTCATCCAGTAATAATATCGGCCGATTTAGCAGTAAAGCCCTTGCCAGTGATAAACGTGCCCTTTGCCCACCTGAAAAATTATGCCCTTCTTCATCCAGTATGGTTTCCAGTTCCAGAGGCAATTGACGTATATAATTTTCCATGTCGACTTGTGCAAGTGCCTGCCAAATAAGATCTTCATCAATGGTTTTATTATTCAACCAGAGTGCGTTACAAAGCTTGCCTGCAAATAGATGGTGTTGCTGCAACATCACTGAAAATTGTGCGCGCAGTGATGCCAGGCTCACTTCATCATACAGTTTGTCATCAATTAGAATGTTACCGGAGGAAGGAGTCAGTTGGCGCAGTATTAAATTAATCAAGGTGCTTTTTCCGCTACCGCTGGAACCTGTTAGAACCGTCAGTTGTCCTGGTTGTAATTTGAAGCTGATATTTTGTAAAACCAGCTGTTCAGAAGCTTGATCAGGATAATTAAAACCGACAGAACGGAATTCAATGATGCCCTGGCAATTTGTGATGGACTGAGTTTTTGGCTTGTCTTGAATTGCTGGTTTCATGTTTAGCAGACTGGTCAGGTGTTCCGCACGGGTTAGACCTCGACTGACTGCAGATGCCATTTCATTGATTTTTTCTACCGGTTTTAATAATTGCACCATATAAGCGACAAATACAGTCAGATCGCCAACGGTCATTTGACCGCGCAGAACAAAAATCGCACCACCTCCCATGATCAGTGCCACAGCAAAACCGTTAATGATTTGCATGGTACGTTCCATGCCCACTGCAGCAGCTGTTTCTGTTATTCCTGCTTGCAGACTTGCCCGATTGGCATGCAAAAAATTTTGCCGGACATAATCTTCTGCACTAAGTGCTTGTACGGTCGTCATACCTTTGACACATTCCTGAGTATATCCCGAAACGATACCTTCCTGATTACGTTTATATCGTGAACAGCGGCGTAATCGGCTGCCGTGAAAACGGACTAGGATAGCCAGGATAACAACCATAAAAAGTCCTGCTCCGGCTAACCAGGGTTCAAGCCAGAACATGATCGAGAGGGTAAACAGGGCGATAGCAAGATGCCTGAATATTAGAGGAATAGTTTTAGTTAACAGACGTACTAGATGATGAACATCAACCAGAATGTATAGTCCCATATCACCACTGCGGTAATTTGAACGCTGAAAGCTTGATAAACTTTGAAAATGTAACAGCATTTTATCCCGAATTCGCAATACCATGTTTTCTCGAACTCGAGCGCCAGCCATTTTTTCAGCTGATCCACAAAGTGTTACAAAAACTGCAATGAAGGTATAAGCTGTGGCAAAGATGATGATTTTGTCTTCTTTAGATAGGGTAATTCCCTGAGTAAGAAGATAAGTCTGGATGTTTGTGAGTATTTCTGGCAAGTCATATCCAGCCATCACATGATCAATAATTAGCTTTAGCGGCCAGGGCAGTAACAACAGTGCCACTACTGCAACAAGTCCGAACAGATAAGCGCTAAACAAGGTCCGGCGATTATCCCATAAATCTGCACCAGCCAGTTTCCAGACTTTTAGCCATAGTTTATCTGTAGATTGGCTTGGAAATTCTACTTCAGCAGGTTTCACTATAAGGTTCCACGTGATTTCTCCTCCACTTTTGGATATTAATACTCAGAATACATGCTTTGTCGTAGGTAAATCCCTGAAACTAGAATAAAGGTTCAATGACAAAAGTTAAAAACGATTATTCAACTATTCACTTTATTTATCCCTTTATTGCTTTATCGTATTGATATCTGCTATGTCTGGTCATCGGTAGTAACACACAACCTGGTTGTAATGGCACGAGCGCAGATGCCTTAAAAAGCCAAAGAACTGAACGGCTTTTAAAGAATATTAAGTTTTCACAGGAAAGGTGTGAGCAAATAATGACTTTTTAGCATAATTGATGACGGTAAATCATATCGTGACAAATAATAAAACCTAAAGTAATTCTTTTGTGAAAGACCGTCTGGATTTGTTTTTTTGTTCGCTCTCTGTTTTGTTTTATTCATACATAGAGTATGATTAGAATGTCATGTATAAAAAGCTAATGCATTTAACTAGAATAAGCTTTGGTCATTGCTATTTACCGTTGTTTATTGCTTTGTTTATTTTTGGCTGCACAAGTGTGCATCAAGGACACCAACAAACAAATCCTTCTCTTGGTTTTCTGGCATTTGGTGACAGCGGTTATAACGAACAATACCTGGGGTTTGAGCCCTCTTTTACTTATCTGCAGTATATTGAATATATACGTCGGCATTGGCAAAAACAAGGTATACCTTTAGACGAATTTAGTCTTCCACCTTCACATAAACTTGATGGCACTGATTTCTTTATTCAATCCAGTGGTATTATTTCTGTTACGGCGGCAATGACCAAATTTTGTGAGAAACAGCCATGTGCTTTTGCGCTGATGCTGGGAGATAATATTTATCCTAATGGAGCCCAAGGTGATGCTGATGACCCGGTACGTTTTTCTACAATCCTTGAGCAACCATTTAAGCAACTAGGAAAAGGTGTTAGCGACTTTACCCTGTATGCAGCATTAGGCGATCACGACTGGCGGTCTGGTAGAAAGGGACGTGATGCACTACTGGCTTATGCCCGATCAGCGGATAGTAAAATTCAAATCAAAGGAAATGGTTTTTACAGTTTCGTTCAGCAGGATGCTGAATTTTTCATCCTTGATACTAATCTTATTCTCGCTGCAACCCCTGTTTTTAAAGCTAAGCTCGCTGCTGATGGAAGTGAGATTGAAACTAACAAAATTGACCAACCTGACGAATGGAAGCGCCCAATATCTGAGGAAAAAAACCAGTTAAACTGGCTTAAAAATGCCCTCAACCAATCACAAGCACGATGGAAAATTGTTATGGGTCATCATCCCTTATGGAGTTCTGGTGGTCGAAAATTTGAACAAGCCAAAGCGCTTCGAAAATTATTATTACCTATACTCTGTAACAATGCTGATCTTTATTTAGCAGGGCATGAGCATAGTCTTGAAGTTCATTTAGATCAATGTTTGGAAAATACCAACAAGAGGTTACCGTTGCCAATCATAATATCGGGTGCTGCTTCAAAGCAACGGCCAATAAACACTCGGTTTGAACGACAACAGCAACGTAATTATCCTGATTATCAAACCTTGTGGGAAAAAGGGATGACTTGGGGATTTGTTCATATTATTTTAGCAAAACAACAGGCGATAGTACGAATGGTGACAACACCTGATACAGCTACTGGTATTCCGGTAGTTGAAAAAATACTTTATTTTCCTCATAGAAGTCGATAGAAGATCCGTTACAATGTGTGAATAATCTAGACAGCCTTATTACCAGTTATAGTATCTTGGACACTGAGAAAAATAATTAAAAGAAAATTAGAGAGGATGTAGGACTCCCTAATTTGTTTTGGTACCTAACTAAGGCAGCTGGCAATAAATAACCTACCCAGATTGCGCAGGATTTTTATTTGTATTCAACTAACACATGGATGTGTGTAGGTTGAACAATGCATAATGCCATGGATGGCATGTAGTAGGGGAACGCAGGAGCAGTACCGAGG
>VAPK010718691.1_pt1 | contig 14029 bp, 12 predicted proteins | sample 3395031 | NCBI WGS metagenome assembly VAPK01 (sample SAMN08290443, study PRJNA428436) | hydrothermal vent metagenome | isolation source: Deep-sea hydrothermal vent chimney 1 | place: Pacific Ocean: Juan De Fuca Ridge | reverse complement strand
TAAATAATAAAACTCTCATAATAACGACCATAGCAATTTATCAAACAAGATTTTGGGTTAAGGTTGCAAAAGACCTTATTGATAAGAATTATAATGTTGTTTTCTTGTCATTTGATGAACGTAGTTCAGAATTATTAAAACGGAAAGGTTTTAAATGTTTTGATATACCTTTACGCTCTAAAAAACTTTTTAAGAAAAATAATAATATTAACAATTTATCGATATTTGAAGAATTCAAGTTAGATAATCCCGGCTATTGGGCAAGCCATGAAAGAATAACATTTTCCATTTTTGATACGGCTGAGTTAAATAAGAAATTTGTTGGATATTTAATTTCAATTCGCAGTGTTTGTGATGAATTAAAACTGGAAAATAAAAATATTGTGTTCATTCAGGAATTAGGTGGTTTTCTTTCGGTTATTGCAAGTTTCTTTGTTGCGCGAAAATATGGGTTTGATCATTATTTCCTGGAACCAGCTTTTTTTAAAGGGCGTCTTTTTTCGTTAAAGAATAGATTTGCAGCTCCTGAATTGATAACAGATGTTGTGCAAGATATATCACCTGAAGTTAATTCTTATATAGATGAGGCAACATCAAAACAACAGATTGTTATACCTCAAAAGGATAAACATCATTATAGTAGAGCATTACATAAGGTATTAAATTTAAAAAATGTTTTTCGTTTAATGCAAAAACTTACAGATAAATATATTTTAAGAAAACATCAGGAATTTGGATATATTGGGAAATATATGTCTTTGCATATTGAAATGCTTGTGAATTCGTTCCGTATGAAAAACAGTTACACTTCTCTTAACAATCTTGATGATTTTATTTATTTCCCTTTTCATGTTCCGGGTGATGTGGCGATAACATTAAGATCACCTGAATATCTTGATCAACTTACACTTGTTGAGTATTTGTTGCGGGTGGCACCACAGAATCTTATAGTTGCAGTCAAAGAACATCCGGCAATGATTGGTGCTATTGATGCAGGTCGATTAAAAAAACTACTAAAACGTTATGATAATTTATACATTATAAGTCCAGATACAAATAATTATGAAGTGTTATATAAAGCAAGTGTTATTGTTTCTATAAATTCTAAATCTGGTGCTGAAGCGAGTATGTTGGGAAAACCAGTAATAGTATTGGGTGATGCATTTTATAAGGGTAGTCCACTGGTTACGTCTTTGAATAATGTTACTGATCTACCTAATGAACTTTCTTTATTATCAAAAACAACGCATAAAACTTCAAATGAGGATATTAGAAAATATTTTCAGATGGTTTGGGAGCACACTTATCCGGGAGAATTATATTTCAATGATGTTGATAATATTAATACCTTCGCTACAACAATAGAAAATATAATAAGTGAGTAATTATATTTATTATTTTAAAATTTATAGCCATACCTTATAGATTTACCAAACGGTAAGTTTATAACCTGGTTATTTGAATAACATATACATTTAACATTATGAGATATTTTAAATTATGGATGTTTTATTTATAAACCCTAATTCTTCTGCGAAAGCTTATCAGGATTTAGCAAAAGTATATTCAGCAATTGAACCACCAACCTGGTCACTTCTTCTTGCTGAATCGTGTCGGTCAAAAGGTTTTGGTGTAGGAATTCTTGATAGTGATGCTGAAAGGTTATCACTAGAGCAATCAATACAGCGTGTAGAAGATCTAAAGCCACGTCTTATAGTCTTTGTTGTTTATGGGCAAAACCCGAACTCGGGTACAACAAGTATGATTGGGGCGCTGGCATTAGCTAGTGCACTTAAAGATGCTAATAATATAATTCCAATATGTTTTGCGGGATCACATACAAGTGCATTACCAATGGAGGTACTTTCATATGAGAGTGTTGATATTGTGTTACTTAATGAAGGTGTATACGCACTTCACAATCTATTAAAGAGTAATCTTAATAACGATTTACAGCATATAAAAGGTATCGGTTATAAGAAAAGTGGACAAGCTGGTTCTTTACCTACTCTTAATGCCCCTCAAAGTATTGTACCGCAACAACGGATGGATGAAGATTTGCCTGGATATGCATGGGATTTACTTCCATATAGAAAAAAGCCGCTGGATTTGTATCGTGCACATTTTTGGCATGCAGAGTTTGATCATGATAAACGTACACCATTTGCAGCAATTTACACATCACTAGGATGTAATTTCGGCTGTGATTTTTGTATGATCAATGTTGTTAATCGAGTTGACAATAGTACTGGTATAAACGCTTCACATTCAAGAGGTATGCGTTTCTGGAGTCCTGAATGGGTAAGTCGTGAGATGAAAAAATTGGCAGATATGGGAGTAAAAACATTAAGGATTAGTGATGAGATGTTTTTTCTTAATCGTAAATATTACACTCCAATTCTTCAGGATGTTATTGATCAGGACTTCGATTTTAATATGTGGACATATTCACGCGTGGATACCGTTCGTCGTGATGCTCTTGAACTCTTTAAAAAGGCAGGTGTTAATTGGTTAGCTCTTGGTGTTGAAGCGGGCAACCAGTTAGTCCGACAGGAAGTTTCAAAAGGATCATTTAAGGAAGTAAATATTCGTGAAGTTTGCAATACAATAAAAGATGCTGATATTAATATTATTAGTAATTATATTTTTGGTTTCCCGGACGATACGCTGGAAACTATGCAAGAAACACTGGATCTGGCGTTAGAACTTAATACAGAGATGGCTAATATGTATCCATGTCAGGCATTACCTGGTAGTCCTATGTATCATACAGCATTGAAAAATGATTGGGCATTACCTGATTCATATGAGGGTTATGCCTTTTTATCTTATGATAGTCAGCCGCTTCCAACTAAGTATCTTAGTTCTGCTGAAGTATTGCAATTTCGTGATTCCTCATGGCAGAAATATTTTACCAATCCGGCATATCTCGAGCTTGTAGAGAACAAATTTGGCAAACAAGAACGGGCCAATGTGGAAGACATGGCAAGTATACAACTTAAACGTAAACTATTAGGTGATTAAATACATTGATTATTACTCGAACTCCTTTCAGAATTTCATTTTTTGGTGGTGGTACCGATTATCCTGCATGGTTTCAGGAACATGGTGGAACTGTGTTAGCAACAAGTATTGATAAATACTGTTATATAACATGCCGCCACTTACCCCCATTTTTCGAACATAAACATCGTATTGTCTATTCGCGAATAGAAAATGTTAATGATAATAATCAAATTGAACATCCTTCTGTACGAGCTGTACTAAACTGGGCGAATGTACAAAAAGGACTGGAAATTCATCATGATGGTGATTTACCTGCACGTTCAGGTTTAGGTTCGAGTTCTTCATTCACAGTAGGTTTGATTCATGCCTTAAAAGGACTTAGAGGTGAAATGATCGATAAAGATTCATTAGCCAGGGATGCTATTCATATTGAGCAAAATATTATTCAGGAAAATGTAGGCTCACAAGATCAAATATCTGCAACATTTGGTGGATTTAATCGAATTGAATTTCATCGTGATGGTACTTTCGATGTTTCTCCCGTAATTATAAAAAATTCTAGACGTAAAGAATTAAATGATCATCTCATGCTGTTTTTTACAGGATTTACACGGATAGCTTCAGATATCGCTAAATCAAAAATTGAGAACTTAAAAAAACGTGAAACAGAACTCATGCATATGAGAGATATGGTGGATGAGGCAATTACACTTCTTCATAATACAAATTTGTCGATTGAAGAATTTGGAAAGTTACTAGATGCAAGCTGGAAATATAAACGCAGTCTTTCTGATCGCGTTACGACCCCTGAGATTGATGAAATTTATAATGTTGCTACAAAAGCAGGAGCAATTGGGGGGAAAATTTTAGGAGCTGGTGGTGGTGGTTTCATATTATTTTTTGCAAGGCCAGAAGATCAAGCCGCTATTCGTGAACGATTGAAGAAACTTGTTTATGTTCCATTTAATTTTGATAATTCTGGAAGTCGTGTCGTTTTATATCAACCAAATGGATTACGATGATTGATAAAATAGCACGCATTTATGTAGCTGGACATACAGGGCTTATCGGAACTGCAATGGTTCGTAGGTTGAGAAAAGCTGGATATAATAATTTATTGTTAATTAAACACGATGATTTGGAATTGACAGATAAATCTGTAGTGGAAAATTTTTTTGATAAGGAACAACCTGATTATGTAGTGCTTGCAGCTGGTCGTGTTGGTGGAATTATTGAGAATAAGTCCTTTCCCGCAGATTTTATGAATACTAATCTGGCTATACAATTGAATGTTCTTAGTGCTGCTCATAAGGTTGGGGTAAAAAAGTTGCTTCTTTTTGCTTCATCTTGCATGTACCCACGTGAGTGTCCACAACCAATGTCTGAAACTTTATTGCTTTCTGGGAAACCTGAACCTACTAGTATGGCGTATGCAGTTTCAAAGTTAGCTGGTATGCAAATGTGTCTGGCATATAATCAGCAGTATGGCGAACAACGATTTATACCAGTGATTCCAAATAGTGCCTTTGGACCAAATGATAATTTTGATCCTGAATCTGGGCACGTTCTTTCCGCTTTGATTAGGCGTTTTCATGAAGCGAAATTAAATAATGCAAAAAGTGTAACATTGTGGGGCAGTGGTACACCACGTCGGGAATTTGTTCATGCTGATGATATTGCAGATGCTTGCTTAGTATTACTTGATGGAGATACTAATAATATAGATTTACCGCTAAATATAGGTTTGGGTAAAGATGTTTCTATACGTGAGCTTGCTGAAAACATTTCTAATATTATTGGTTACAAGGGGGACATTACTTGGGATACAAGCAAACCTGACGGTGCACCACGTAAACTTTTAGATAGTTCACGTATCCATGAATTTGGCTGGCAAGCCAGTATTGATTTAGAAACGGGGCTAAGAAATACATATCAATGGTATCTCGAGAATGTTGAAACTTTGGGAATATGATCTTGAATGACAAAACTCTTAAATTAAGTGATAAAGCTAAATGGGTGTGGAGAGAAACTTTAGCTGTACATCGACGTGCTCCAGAAACTCGTATTGCATCATCACTTTCACCGATCGAAATTTTTGTAGCTCTTTATTATGGTGGCGTTTTGAAATTCGATCCATCTAACCCTCTGTCTGATGAACGTGATCGCTGTATCATTAGCAAGGGACATGGGTCAATCTGCATGTATCCCATTTTAGCCGATCTTGGTTTTTTTCCAATGGAAGAATTGCAGAATGTTTGTAAGCAAGGCAGTTTCTTGGGAGGAATACCTGATCCAGTCATCCCTGGTTATGAAACAGTTAATGGATCATTAGGTCATGGCCTGGGCGTGGGTACTGGTATGGCACTGGCACTTAAACGTAAGTGTAATGATCGTAGCGTATTCGTTATTGTCGGTGACGGTGAATTGCATGAAGGTGCAAATTGGGAGGCTTTAATGTTTGCGAGTCATCATAAGTTAGATAATCTACATTTAATTGTTGATGATAATCAGATCAGTATGCTGGATCATACAAATGAAATTGTTTCTCATAATGAATTGATAAAACGTCTTAGCTCTTTTGGTTGGGACTGCCTCGAGGTTGATGGGCATGATGTATTGGCCGTGCAAGCAGCACTCTTGCAGCAAAAAAAATCAAGCGATGGTAAACCAAAAGCATTGATTGCACGGACATTGAAAGGACATGGTATACCTGGTTTACAAAATGAATCTCTTTCTCATATTATTAATCCAAAGCCTGAATTGATAGATCGTTTGCTGGAGGAAAATCCATGAGTGTTAAGCCGCGTGCAATGCGCGATGTTTTTTTGGAGCGAATCTGGAAAACAATGGCTACGGATAAAAAAGTTTTTTTCATTAGTGCCGATTTTGGTTCACCAGTACTTGATAAAATACGAAATGATTTTCCTGAACGTTTTGTTAATGTAGGGATTGCTGAACAAAACCTGATTAATATTACAGCTGGTTTAGCTCTTGAAGGTTACACTGTTTTTGCATATGCAATAGCACCATTTATTACTATGCGTTGCTACGAGCAAATAAGAATAAGTTTGGCATTACTTTCTGAGGTCAGACCAATCAATGTAACCCTTATTGGTGTTGGTGCTGGTTATAGTTATGTTGTTTCAGGACCAACACACCAGTGTTATGAAGACATTACTCTTATGCGTGCTTTACCTAATTTCAGGGTGCTTTCTCCTGCTGATCATATAACTGCTGAGACGATGTTTGATAGCTGTGTTAATACTAAAGGGTTGAAATATATACGAATGGATGCACAGGTTCTCCCTGTCATTTATGAAAACGTTTCACCTGATGTGATTAAGGGTTTTCATGTTCATCAAACTGGCGACTCTATTTGTTTAATAGCAACAGGGTATATGTTGCATACCGCACGAAAGGTGGCTAAAGATCTTGCACTTGAAGGTTTTCATGTCGGTATTATAGATCTTTTTGATCTAAGTAGTTTTAATGCTGATGAACTTTATGGCGCACTTTCAACATACGCTGGTTTGGTTAGCCTTGAAGAAGGATTCCGAGGACGAGGTGGCCTGGATTCAATGCTTTTTGAATTTATTGCACGTCATGGGCTATCGATAAAGATGCTTAATTTGGGCGTTGAGCCCGGCTATCGATTTGAAATTGGCGATCGAGTTGGTTTGCATGAAAAAGTCGGCATTGGTCCCCAGTCAGTGTTCAATAGTGTTCGCAATCATATTGATTGTTTATAATAAAATTTATAATCGGGAGAAACCATGAAATTTCCACTAATGCGTAATAATATCCTACGTGAAGATCTTGATGCGGTTATTGAGCATCTCAAGCAGGATGATCCTATTTTGACGCATGGTGCTAACGTTCGTGCATTTGAAGACGAGTGGTCTAACTGGTTAGGTGTAAAGTACAGTGTGTTAGTGAACTCCGGTGCATCAGCCAATCTTTTAACGATGGCTATTCTTAAAATTAAACATCCTGATGGTGGTGAAGTAATTGTTCCGCCGTTAACGTGGATCTCCGATATATCTTCTGTTCTACAACACGGTTTCACTCCCATATTTGTAGACATTGATCCTCGTTCTTTGGCGATGAAAACTGAACAGATATTATCCAATATTACTGATAAGACGCGAGCTGTCTTTTTGACCCATGCTCAAGGATTCAATGGTCTGACTGATGAACTTATTAGTGAACTGGAACAACGAAATATTCCTTTAATAGAAGATGTGTGTGAATCACATGGGGCTACGCACAACGAACAAAAAGTAGGTGGTTTTGGCTGGATTTCTAATTTTTCTTTTTATTATGCACATCATATGAGCACTATCGAGGGTGGGATGGTTTGTACTAACGATCCAGAAGTATACCAACAAGTTCGAATGCTACGCTCACATGGTATGGTGCGTGAGGCTAATGACCCTGATTTACGTGATAATTACTTGTTAGCTAATCCTGAACTTAACTCCGATTTTATTTTTGCATTTCCTGCATACAATATGCGAAATACAGAGATTGGCGGGATAATGGGTAGAAGCCAGCTAAAACGATTGGATGCCAATATTCAACGGCGTACAGAAAATCTGCATCGATTTTTAAAGCAAATAGATTCTAATATATATCGTACAGATTTTAAGCTGGAAGGTTCAAGTAACTATGCTTTTAATCTTATCCTGAAAAATCCGGATAATGATTTTGTCAAAAGACTAATGGCTAAATTGAACGAGACCGGAATTGAATTTAGACGTGGGAGTGCTGGCGGAGGTAATCAACTACGACAGCCATATCTTAAAGGTATTGTGCCGAAAGATTATCATTTGCAATTTCCGGAAGTTGAGCATATCCATTTTTATGGGTTTTACATGGGTAATTTTCCCGACCTTAAAGATGAAGAAATCGATGAAATATGTTCGATTTTAAATTCAGTAGAATAAGTAAATAATGACAACTGCTATCATTCTTGCCGGAGGCCTGGGCACTCGGTTACGAGAAACTGTACCGGATTTACCTAAACCAATGGCGCCTATTAATGGGCGTCCATTCCTGGAATTTCAAATGGATTACTGGATTAAGCAGGGGATACAAAAATTTATTATTTCAGTTGGTTATCTATATAAAGTAATAATGAATCATTTTGGTTCAAGTTATCAGGGTATCCCAATAGAATATGTTGTTGAAAAGAAACCACTTGGTACAGGTGGTGGATTATTACTGGCAGTGACTGAATTGACTGAGCCATTCCTTTTGTTAAATGGTGATACATTCTTTGAGGTTGATCTTGGCACTCTCTTGGATTTTCATAAAAAACAAAAATCAGATTGGACATTTTCTTTATTTCGTACCACTGAAACTGGACGCTATATGGGAATGGGAGTAGTAGCAGATGGACGTATAATTTCACTTAAATCAGAGAGTGGAGAACCAGGGCAATTAGCTAACGGTGGTGTTTACTTAATAAATCCATCCGTATTAAAACAATTTGACTCGAAAATTGGAATCAATATGTCTTTAGAAAATGATATCCTGCCAACTATTTTGAATGCTAATGGGTTGTTAAACGGCCTTGAATGTCAGGGACGTTTTATTGATATAGGCATTCCTGAAGACTATTTTCGGGCCCCGGAAATATTACCTAAATGAATATAAAGTAGAAGTTATGCAACCAATTGAAATACTGAATAAGAATCTACGTGCATCGATTGATGCAAAACAGGAATTTATAAACCAAAATGAACAACTTGTGATTTTTGATAAAGCGGTTAAAAAGGTTATACAACATTACCAACAAGGTGGACGTTTATATATTGCTGGTAATGGCGGTTCAGCAGCTGATGCTCAACATCTGGCCGCTGAGTTTGTTAGTAAACTGGCAAAAGATCGTGACCCACTACCAGCCGAGGCACTTACAGTTGATACATCGATACTGACAGCCATAGGCAATGATTATGGCTATGAGCAGATTTTTTCAAGGCAAATTTTAGGAAAAATGACAAGTAAGGATATTTTTCTTGGAATAACAACTTCTGGTCAATCATTAAATATTCTTAATGCACTGGATACCTGCCGTGAAATGGCAATTCCAACAATTGTCTTTACTGGACATAATGGTGGGCCGGTACAAAAAAAATCTGATTATTGCATTGTTGCGACAGGTAATGCGACAAGCACTATTCAGGAACTTCACATAGTTTTAGCGCATTCACTTTGTGAAAGTGTTGAACGAGCAATTTTTCAAAACTGATTTTTAATTTTAGGAGAAACAATGTGTCTTATAATATTTTAGTTACCGGTGGTGCAGGTTACCTTGGTTCCACCATGGTTCCAGATCTTTTAGCAGCAGGCCATAAGGTAACAGTACTTGATAACTTTATGTTCAAACAAACGAGTCTTAATCATTGTTGTTATCACCCGAATTTTTCAGTTGTAAAAGGAGATATTCGGATCGAAAGTGTAATGAAGCCGTTAATGCAAAAAGCAGATGTTATAATTCCTCTTGCTGCTCTGGTAGGAGCTCCACTTTGTAGTGCTGACCCTGTTGGTGCTACAACAACAAACCATGATGCAATTGCGTTAATGCTCAAACTTTTATCGAAAGAGCAAATTGTACTTATGCCTACGACGAATAGTGCCTATGGCACGGGTGATGAGAATAACTTCTGTACAGAAGAATCTCCGCTACGTCCAATCTCTCAATATGCAATCGAAAAGGTAGAAATTGAAAAAGAATTAATGGAACAACCTAATGCCATCAGTTTTCGTTTGGCGACCGTGTTTGGCATGTCGCCCCGAATGCGTATCGATTTATTAGTAAATGATTTCACCTATCGTGCTGTAAACGACCGTTTTGTTGTACTCTTTGAAAGTTATTTTAAACGTAATTACATTCATGTGCGTGATGTTTCAAGGGTTTTCCAACATGCATTGAATAATCATGACAAAATGAAAGGCGAGATTTTTAATGTTGGCCTTTCAGATGCCAATGTTTCTAAAAAAGAACTTTGCGAAACCATACAAAAACAAATTCCCGACTTTATATTTATTGATGCTCCTGTTGGTAAAGATCCCGATCAACGTAACTATATTGTTTCAAATGAAAAGATTGAAGCAACTGGATATAAACAGGAGTTTCCACTTGATAGAGGGATTCAGGATCTTATTAAAGGGTATACCATGCTCAAAAATACACGTTATGGTAACGTGTAAGGGATAATTATAGGTGTCCGCTTTAACCTTTGATTTTGTAATTGTCGGTGCAGGTATTGTTGGATTGACGGTGGCAAATGAATTACTCCACCGTCAACCACGCGCTAAGATTGCCTTGCTTGAAAAAGAAGATGCGCCTGGTATGCATGCCAGTGGCCGTAATAGCGGTGTTATGCACAGTGGTATCTATTATGGAAGTGACACACTAAAGGCGCGAGTATGTGCTGATGGTGGAAGACTAATGATAGCTTTTGCAAAGGAAGAGAATCTTAATTACTCTGAATGTGGCAAAGTAATACTAGCCACATCTGAGGAGCAGCTATCTACTGTTGAAAAATTACTTCAAAATGCCAAGGATAATAATATTCCAGCAGAACGAATAGATCACCAACAGTTGCATGAGTTGGAACCCTATGCTGCATTGGGGGGGCCTGCTGCTATATATTGCCCAACGACCGCCGTTATCGACAGTGGATCAGTGGTTAAACGCTTAAGGGAAAAACTTGAGCAGCAAGGTACAACCTTTTTTTTTGGAGTGAAAGTTACAGGGATAGGTAGTCAAGGTCAGCTTAAAACTACGCAAGGAACCATTAATTTTGGTTATCTTTATAACTGTGCAGGAGCCTATGCTGATATACTGGCCAAAAAATTTGGTTTGGCAAAAGATTATGCACTGGTTCCATTTAAAGGTATTTATTGGAAGCTTAATGAAGCTTCTAATTCCAGGATAAGAGCTAATATTTACCCAGTACCTGATGTATCACTTCCTTTTTTGGGGATACATCTTACTCGTGTCATCAATGGTGATGTTTACGTTGGACCAACGGCGATCCCTGCACTAGGACGTGAGAATTATGCAGGCTTTACGGGTGTTAACTTAGCTGAAGCAACCGGGATTGGTATTCAATTAGCCAGTATGTATGTTCGCAACAACAATAATTTTCGAAAACTTGCTCATATGGAAATAGGAAAATATTATAAAAGTAATTTTCTCGCAGCAGCACGAAAGTTAATGCCATCATTGACAGAAAATGATTTGGTACCTACACCGAAAGCAGGGATACGACCACAACTTATTAATGTAAATACTCGTAAACTTGAAATGGATTATATTTTTGAAAAATCGGATAACTCGTTACATGTATTAAATGCAATTTCACCAGCTTTTACCAGTTCCTTTGCTTTCGCAAAGAAAATTATTGATGAAAGTAAGATTAATTAATTTTTTATGTTTAAAAAAATGTCATTTATTTTCTTTGTTAATATTACAGCTGTACTATTCAAACATTTGTCTTTTTGAAAAGAGTTATACAATTAAATATGTTAGACAATGAGCTTATATCAATTATAACACCAGCATATAATGCAGGGCGTTTCATTCGAGATACAATTTTATCTGTACAATCTCAATCATATAAAAATTGGGAAATGCTTATTGTTGATGATCAGTCAACAGATAATACTTGTGAGATTGTAAGTCATTTTTCTGATGATGATCGTATAAAATTGATTAGACATACTAATAATTGTGGACCTGCTTGTGCTAGAAATACTGCACTTAAAGCAGCTAAGGGTAATTATGTGTCATTTCTTGACAGTGATGATATCTGGCAAAAAGACAAGCTTCTTATTCAATTGGAATACATGAAAAAAAATAATTTATCCTTTACATATACTAGTTATAGAAGAATATGTGAGAGTGGAGATAATATAGGCAGGCAAATAGTAATACCAAAATCTCTTACATATAATGAATTATTAGGAAATACGGCTATTGCTACTTCTACCGTTATGGTTAATAGAGAGAAAACAGGCGTTTTTAAAATGAAAGAAACGTATTACGATGATTTTTCCTGTTGGCTTGAGATATTAAAAAAAGGTGTAGTGGCTGTAGGTATTCAATATGATTTAGTGAAATATCGTATTGTTGGTCGATCTGTTTCTAGAAATAAGATTCGTTCAGCTATGATGGTGTGGAAAGCTTATCGTGATATAGAAAAACTGAATATTTTTTTCTCAATTTGGTGTTTTCTTAATTATTCATGGAATGCTTTTAAGAAATATAAAACATTTTAATTTTTTCAAACGATTAATTTTGTAACAAGCTGTGAAAAAAATACTGATAACTGGAGCATCTGGATTCATAGGACGTGTTCTGACGAAGGTTCTTTGCGAGAAAGGTTATACAGTACACGCCACTATAAATAATAATTTTTCATATATTGATCCTATGGGTGATTATATTCGTAGCAAAAAACTTTGTTTGTTTCAAAATATAAATGTAAATAGCAAAACGTGTTGGGACGAGGCTTTAAAAGGTGTTGAAGTAATAATACATCTTGCAGGCAAAGCACACTTGTTAAATAAAAAAGATTCTAATGACTATGATGATTTTTATGAGGTCAATGTATTAGGTGCGGAACACTTTGCTCGCGAGGCAGCAGCACAGGGAATAAAGCGTTTTATTTTTATAAGTTCAATCGGTGTTAATGGTAGAGAAACTATACGAGCACCTTTTAGTGAGCAATTACAACCTATGCCTCATGCTGTCTATGCCGTATCTAAGTGGCAAGCTGAAATAAGAATTAAAAAAATTGCTGATGAAACAAATATGGATGTTGTTATTATTCGTCCAACTTTAGTCTATGGAGCTGATGCGCCCGGTAATTTTGGTCGTCTTTTACATTTGGTTGCTAAAGGAATACCACTTCCTTTGGCAAGTATAGAAAATAAACGAAGTTTTCTTTCTAGAGATAACCTGATAGATTTTTTAATTACCTGTATAAATCAAGCAAAAGCGGGTAATGAAACTTTTGTTGTCTCTGATGGAGTGGACATTTCAACGCCTCAATTGATTCGTTATCTGGCTGATGGTATGGGTAAGTCAGCACACTTATGGCCTATTCCTGTTAGTCTATTATGGCTTGGAGCAAATTTGTTAAATCGTGGCTCCATATGTCAACAATTATGTGGTTCATTACAAGTTGATATTAGTAAAGCCAAAAAATTATTAAATTGGATTCCACCCGTTAGTATTGATGAAGGATTACGAGAAACCGCACAGCTTTATTTGGAATTAAAAAAAAATAAATAAATATTATCGTGCTGTTAATGAAGTATCAGGTTTTGCCTTTAGTAGGCGCTCATGTGTACATTAATCATGTTGGTTGTATTTGGCACAAGCATATTAGAAGTTGAGATGAAATAAATGAAAAATATCTGGAAAGATAGTGAAGTTAAAAATATTTCAGGTGATGTTGAGTATAGAGTTTATTCGTCACGCCTGTTAGGGAAAGATAAATCATTAGTTTTACATGGTGGTGGTAATACCTCCGTTAAAGTCACTGAAAAAAACCTCTTTGGTGAAGATGAAAATATACTTTATGTTAAAGGCAGTGGCTGGGATCTTGAAACGATTGAAGCAGAAGGTTATGCCCCGGTTCATCTTGAACATTTAAAACGATTGGCAGAATTGCCATCACTGTCAGATCCTGAAATGGTTAATGAACTGGTTACGCATATGACGCGTGCTTCGGCACCGGTTCCTTCGGTTGAGGCTATTTTGCATGCCATTATTCCACATAAATTTGTTGATCACACTCATGCAGATGCAGTTGTAACGATTACTAATTCACAGGATGGTGAAGAAAAAATTCGTCAGATATATGGCGAACAGGTCATTATTGTACCTTATGTCATGCCTGGCTTTGATCTTGCACGACTTTGTGCTGAACGGCTTCGGGATGATCTCAACTCAAATACCATTGGCATGATTTTGTTGAACCATGGTATTTTTTCATTCGGCGAT
>VAPK010552375.1_pt1 | contig 14029 bp, 9 predicted proteins | sample 3395031 | NCBI WGS metagenome assembly VAPK01 (sample SAMN08290443, study PRJNA428436) | hydrothermal vent metagenome | isolation source: Deep-sea hydrothermal vent chimney 1 | place: Pacific Ocean: Juan De Fuca Ridge | reverse complement strand
TTTAATGCATTCACAATCAATGCAAAAAGGAAATGTTGAGCAACGAGTACGAATATTACAAATGGCCGCAAGAATGCCAAACCCCAAACATTTTAGTGTTGTTGCAAGTGCATTATTACTGCGTAAACAATTAAATATAAGATATGAGGGTAGAGATAGAAATAAAACCACTCAACGAATCTTGTCGCCACAGCGTTTAATCCATTACCGTGATAATTGGTATGTCGATGCCTGGTGTCATCTACGGAAACAATTACGTACTTTTTCTGTAGATAGAATTGAGCATAGCCGTATGGAAACTGCTATAGCAAAGGAAATCGAAGATAATATATTACAGGAACACTATGCTTCATCCTATGGAATTTTTAGTGGCAAACCCGATAAACTTGCTATTTTAAGGTTTAATCAATCAGTTGCAAAATGGGTTGCAGAGGAACAGTGGCACCCTCAACAACAAGGGTATTTTAATAGTAACAATAGCTATGAATTACAGATCCCTTATCGAGATGAACGTGAACTGGTAATGGATATTTTAAAGTATGGTGCAGATGTGGACGTGATAAAACCGGAATCATTACGGAATAAGATACGTGAGCAATCCATTAGGCTGCATAATTTGTACAATTAATTGGTATTAAATGTAAAACATTTCTGTAAACCTCGAGTATTGAGGCAGCGATAGGGTATATTTAGGACTAAACGTCTAATGAGCTGATTATTTATGGATCAATATACCGATAATAAAAAAATCCAATAAAGTTAGAACTTGGTAATTTAGATTAAATTATTATTGTAGTTTTTGACACATTTAAGCTCAAGAAATTCAAGGGCTATAAGAACAGAGACTATTATGCGCTCAGGTTTTTACGCTGGGTCAGGTTAATTATAAACGATCAATTTTATTACTCTATTTTTTATTCTTGGGCAGGTTATTTAACAGGTGAAATTGAAGATGAAAGTCATAATTGTATTCAAAAATTAATTCCTCATAAATATGTAGAAGGAAAAGAAGATGGCAAACGGGTAAAAGGTGGCTTCCATTGGAATATGCAAATAGAAGCCGGTGGACAGGAAAAGCAGTTAGATAAACTAAAAAACCGTTGGTATCGTTATACAAAACAGTGCTGGCTAGGGTTAAACAAAGAATTTACTAAAGCAGAACCTGCTGTTTATTTTGAAGATATTAACCAGGATGGAGAGCTAAACCGAAATTTTATATTTAACAATGAATATACCCTGAAAAAAACATACTGGAAACATTTTTTAACGGATTGTGAACCACTACTAGCAGAGTTCAGCAACGTCATTGAAAGGGCTGAGCAAGAAGTAGCAAAAGCAGAAGCTTATTTTCAGAAACAGTATGAAGATATTATGAAAAATTTTGATCCAAAAGTGGTGAAGCTAAAGAAGAAGATGAAGTTAGTGGTTGCGCCAAGGGCGTTTGATAAGATGATAGAGGATAATATCGGGGATGAATGAGTTAAGTGAAAATCACTGGGGTAGCTGCAAATGGTTGTGGCAACCTGATACGAGGGATGATCTTGGTAGATAGTAAAAAAGAATATATTGCGCATGTGAAACAAAATGAAAATGGTGAATGGAATGAGCTCCATTTACTTGATGAACACTTGCGTAGTGTTGAAAAATTGGCTAAAGGATTTGCGTTAAATATTGGTGCAGACTGGGCCGCGCGGTCAGGACAATGGCATGACTTAGGTAAGTATAGAAAAAGATTCCAGGATTACATCCGATTGCAATCAGGTTATGAGCGAGAAAATGCGCATATTGAGAATGGGAAAAGAGCGCCACATTCAACCGCTGGCGCTATACATGCGACCAGGTTCCTACCTCCGGGATTAGGTCATATTATCGCTTATTTGATTGCAGGCCATCATGCTGGATTAGCAGACTGGGATGGAGGCAAGGGCAGTCTTAAGTACCGATTGGTCAACGGAATGGATGAATATCAGGAAGCATTAGCAGAAAACATACCAGAGGATATTTTACTCGGCGAGTGTCCAGTGTTACCTGAGGTTGCACAATCTGTTGAGACTATCGCCTTGTGGATGAGAATACTTTTTTCCTGTTTAGTCGATGCAGACTTTCTGGATACCGAGTCTTATATGCAGCCTGAAAAGTCGGTGCAGAGGAAGGAAGTTGTTTCTCTCGGCGTGCTTCAAAGTCGATTCTCAAAAGAGATGGTACAGTTACAGAAAAACAGTGTCCAAACAGAACTGAATGATATTCGCAATAACATCTTGAGCAAGTGTATCGCAGCAGCAGAATGGCAACCCGGTTTATTCAGTCTGACTGTACCAACGGGGGGTGGAAAAACGCTATCCAGCCTTGCTTTCGCATTGGAACATGCTCGAACTCACAATAAGAAACGTATTATATATGCCATCCCATTCACCAGTATTATTGAACAAAATGCCGATGTGTTTAGAGGGTTTATAGGTAGTGATGCTGTACTGGAACATCATAGCAGTCTGGATGTTGCACCAAGCAAAGAAAATAGCTTATCAAGACTGGCTGCAGAGAATTGGAATGCCCCTTTAATTGTAACAACCAATGTGCAGCTATTCGAATCCTTGTTTGCATCACGCGCAAGCCGTTGCCGCAAGTTGCATAACCTTGTTAATAGCGTAATCGTGCTGGATGAGGCGCAACAAATCCCACGGGATTTTCATGCACCGATCACGCAGGTTATGCAACAATTATCCGATCATTTTGGTGTTACCTGGGTGTTATGCACTGCAACCCAACCTGTACTAACTAAATCGGAAAACACATTTGGACAAACTCTGTTAAAAGGTTTAAGCAATGTTAGGGAGATTATTCCGCAGCTAAAAGAATTATCGCAGAAATTAAGGCGGGTTGAAGTAACGTTGCCTTCTCTTGATGATGCGAGGATGAGTTGGGGAGAAGTGTCAGAGAAAGTCATAGCAGAAGATTGTGTTCTGGTTATTGTGAATACGCGGCGACAGGCTCGGACATTGTTTGAGTTGTTGCCGGATGATAAAAACAACCTCCATCTTTCTGCACACATGTGTGCACAGCACCGAACAGAAGTAATCATGCAAATAAAACAGAGACTACAACAAAGACAAGAGGGTGATACTCGACCATTACGAGTTGTCAGCACACAACTGATTGAGGCAGGGGTGGATGTGGATTTCCCCATGGTTTATCGTGCGATTGCAGGACTGGATTCAATCGCACAATCAGCTGGGAGGTGTAACCGGGAGGGTAAGCTTAAAAAACTTGGGAAAGTCATAGTATTTAAGCCGGAACAACCATCACCTCCAGGATTCCTTCGACAAGGCGAAGATATAACCAATGAATTAATTACATCTGGTGAACTTGATGATCCTTTAGCACCGGAAAGTTTTGAAAAATACTTTACGCTAATAAACTCAAAAGGCAAACGAGATAAACATAATATTCTGGAATTATTAAAGGCTAGCCAAAGTAATGACGCGCCGTTGGTTATTCAGTTTCGCACGGCAGCAGAAAAATTCAGGCTTATTGATAATAATGGTGTGTCGATAGTTGTACCGTTTATTCCAGAAGGAATAGAACAAAGCCCAGTGGACAGATGGATCAGTCAGCTTGAGTCCGATTCATCGCAAAAATGGGTTTATAAAAAACTACAACGTTACACAGTTACATTACCAGAAAGTCTGGCTAAAAAATTTCAGGCCAATGGTTGTATTGATGTCAGGGCAGGATTATTTGTTTTATTGGAAAGTTATTATCACAAACGTTGGGGTGTTGATTCACCGGAGATATTAATTTCAGCAGAAGATAGCGTGATTTAGTTAAAGAGGCGGGCACATAGTGCCCGCTCTTGGTATATACCAAAACAATAAAAAGATAGTTTCAATCCACGCATATTTATTAATGCGAAGAGGAGATGATAACAAAAAAAATACATATAAACTATAAATAGATAGAATAATTACTTGATCTACCCCTTTGTCACAGGTAGTATTTGCTCATTGTTTATATTTTTGGAATAGAAATGAGCTTTGAATGGGTGCCAGATGCTTTAATGCAACTAAACCAATACCCAAATGAGCGCTTTTGGGGGTGTTAATTTTCAGTGGGGTCGTAATAGTGCTTTGTACATGGCTGATAGGTAAAAACAAATAATACTATGAATAATAAGGAGATATACATATGGGATTTTGTATAGAAGTCACAGGTGACTACGCCTGTTTTACCCGACCAGAGATGAAAGTCGAGAGGGTGAGTTACGATGTCATCACACCCTCTGCCGCTAGAGCCATTTTTGAAGCGATATTGTGGAAACCGGCGATTGAATGGCATATTCATAAAATAGAAGTCTTGAGACCCATGAACTGGGTCAATATCCGGCGTAACGAAGTGGGTACCGTGCTGCCAGCAGGCAATATCAAGAAAGCAATGAACGGGGGGGTATTGCCAGCTTTGTATGTTGAGGATGTTAGACAACAAAGAGCAGGTCTATTTCTAAAAAATGTCGCTTATCGGCTTCATGGCAGCTTTTCATTAACAGAAAAAGCCGGCGCCTCTGATAATGCAGGCAAGTTTGCCGAAATGTTTAAACGCAGAGCAAAGAAGGGACAGTGTTTTAATCAACCGTATTTAGGTTGCCGGGAATTTTCCTGTGATTTTCGCCTGATGGAAGATATTGAAAAAGAAACGGCAGCGATTGAAGAAAACAGAGAACTCGGGTGGATGTTATATGACATGGACTATCAAAATACCGATGAACCCATGCCGCTGTTTTTCAATGCTGTTATGACTAATGGTGTGATTGATGTGCCAGCAAGGCACAGTGAGGAGGTGCGAGGATGATCTTGCAAGCCTTATGTGATTATTATGAACGGAAGAAGGATGATTTGCCGCCTTTTGGGTTTGAGGAAAAATCGATCCCTTTTATTATCGTAATTGATAAAAACGGAAAATTTATTCAGCTCGAAAGCAACAGTGAAATAGAAGATGGGAAAACTGTTGTAAAACCTGTCAGAGTACCAAAAGCATCGGGTAGGAGCGGTGCAAAGTCTTATGAAACGGCTTATTGTCTATGGGATCACTATGGATATATTGCTGCACAACCAAAGCTTGCAAAACCTAGTGATATTCCAAGGCCAAAAGATATTGAAGATGCAGGAAAACAGCATGCCAGTTTTAAGACATTAGTTTCCAATTTAAAAAATGAATTGCCTGATGATTCAGGTGTTAAAGCGGTTAATTTGTTTTTAAATTCAGAAATAGGGATTGAAAAGTTAAGATCAGATGAGTTATGGCAAGATTGTCTGAAAATAAAAGGTTGTAATTTGGCATTTCGCCTATCGGGTGAAGAGCATCTGGTTTGTCAGTCTGAACAAGTCATTAACTGGATTAAGCGACAACCGTTACCTGAAAGCAATGTGCAAGATGGATTCTGTCTGATTTCAGGGGAAGAAAGTAAAATAGTCAGGCTGCATGATGTGGTGAGTGGTGTAAACCAAAAGCCCGCACCATTGGCAGCGATTAATGATTCAGCATACACTTCTTATGGGAAAGACAAGGGTTTTAATTTTCCTGTCAGTGTGGAGTCATCATTTAAATATGCAACTGCACTTAATCACTTATTACGCAAGTCATCGCAAACTAAATTTCGTATTGCCGAAGCATCTTATGTCTGTTGGGCAAATAAGGCAAACCAGCTTGAAAATACTTTTTCATTACTCTTTTCTGATGCAACCGATGACCCAGATAAAGGAACTGAATCAGTTAAGAGTTTATTCTCGACTATCCATAACGGTGCATATCAGGCCAATGATGGTAAGGATAAATTTTTTGTGTTGGGTCTGGCACCCAATTCTGCCAGGATTGCTGTTCGTTACTGGAAAGCCGGTACAATTGCTGAGTTTTCAGAAAATATTGCCCAATGGTTTTATGATATTGATATTACAGGACGTGATCATTATGGTTTCCCGCCATTAAAGAAGCTACTTAGAGTAACAGCCCTTCAATATAAAGATGACAACATATCACCGAACTTACCAGCGGATGTAATCCGAGCAACATTGTCAGGCGGCAGGTTACCCGAAACACTTATTCAGGCCATATTAAGAAGAATCAAGGCCGAGCAAGGTAATGTCAATTTCAGCCGTGCTTGTTTAGTCAAAGCTTACTTAAATAGAAAATACCGTTTTTTAGGTACCAAACAGGAGGAGTTAACCGTGTCACTCAATAAAGAAGAAAAACGCCAAGGCTATTGTCTGGGACGATTGTTTGCTGCGTTGGAACAGCTTCAAAAAGATGCCCACAAAGACAAAGCTGGTAATGTGACTATAAAAGTCACCATCCGTGATCGCTATTATAGCAGTGCCAGTAGCACGCCTAAATCTGTTTTTGGTACATTGATGCGATTATCGACACATCACCTGAAAAAACTGGAAAACCCCGGATGGCGAGTAAATGCAGAAAAACGTATTGGTGAAATTATGGAATTGATTCCAGAGTTTCCATCACATCTAAATCTGGAAAATCAGGGTTTATTTGCCATTGGTTACTATCACCAGAAACAAGATTTTTACAAAAAGAATACTAAGCAAGGGGAAGAATCATGAGTCTTAATAATCGTTACGAGTTTGTTTTATTGTTTGATGTAAAAGATGGCAATCCAAATGGTGATCCGGATGCAGGTAATTTGCCTCGGATTGATGCTGAAACTGGTATGGGATTGGTTACGGATGTTTGTTTAAAACGGAAAGTGCGTAATTTTGTTCAAATGACCCAGCAAGATAATAATAGAAATAATATTTTTGTTAAATCTAAAGAGCTGTCAGGTATTGAAACGGTTTTGAATAAAGAAATTAGAGAAGGGTATGAAAGTATCGGTATTGATTTGCAGTCTGAGAAAGATGGTGAAGGAACAAAAAGAAAAAAGAAAGGGATGGCACAAGGTAATGAAATCGCAACTGGTAGAGAATATATGTGCAATCATTTTTATGATATTCGAACCTTTGGGGCTGTTATGAGTACAGGACCAAATGCTGGACAAGTTCGTGGGCCAGTTCAGATTACCTTTTCCCGCTCGGTAGACCCAGTTGTTGCTTCAGAGCATTCTATAACTGTATGTGCGGCACGGACAGAAGAAAAGAGTTATCGTGAACAGGTAGGGATTCAAGGACGTAAGTTCACAGTACCTTACGGTTTATACCGTTGTCATGGTTTTATCTCTGCACATCTGGCCGCACAAACAGGATTCGATGAAGATGATCTGGAACTATTCTGGCAGTCACTATTACAAATGTTTGATCATGACCGATCAGCTAGCCGGGGGGAAATGAGCGCCAGAGGTCTGTATGTATTTAAGCATAAAGATGCGCTTGGTAATGCGCCTGCCTCAGACCTTTTCCAAAGAGTTAGTATTAAATTAAAAAATGATGTTGAGGTTGCCCGAAATCCTGATGATTATGAACTCGCCATTGATAAAGCTGACATGAATGAAGGAGTGGAACTCATTATAAAATTAAATTATTGGAAGAAATAACAGGTGTTTAAACTTATTCTTAACTTTCAACTCATCATCTACCAAACCAAAGACAAACCCGAGTGAGTAGAAAAAAAACTAAAAACAACCTTGACAATTCTTTTACTGAGTTTCTTCTCTACACTACGCCAGAGAATAAAGTAAAGGTTGAGATATTTCTAAAGGATAAGAATATTTGGTTGACTCAGGACAAAATTGCTGAACTTTTCGGGGTACAGCGTCCTGCAATCACCAAGCACCTGAAAAATATTTTTGTATCTGGTGAGTTAGCAAAGGATTCAGTTAGTTCCAAAATGGAACTAACTGCTCAGGATGGTAAAAACTATAAGACTAATTTTTATAATCTTGATGCTATTATCTCAGTGGGTTATCGAGTCAACTCAATACAGGCAACACAATTCCGCATTTGGGCAACTGAGCGGCTTAAAGAGTACATTATCAAGGGTTTTACCATGGATGATGAGCGGCTTAAGAACCCTGATCATGTTTTTGGTAAAGATTACTTTGAAGAGCAGCTGGAGCGTATTCGTGACATCCGTTCTAGTGAACGACGTTTTTATCAGAAAATTACAGATATCTATGCTCAATGCAGTGTGGACTATATGAAGGATACGGAAGAAACAAAAATATTTTTTGCTTCAGTTCAAAATAAATTACATTGGGCTATTACTCAGCAGACAGCGGCAGAAATCATCCATACTCGGGCTGATAGTCGAAAACAGAATATGGGGCTTACTTCATGGAAAAATGCTCCTTCAGGTCGAGTTCGCAAACCCGATGTTTTGGTTGCTAAAAATTACTTGAATAAAACAGAACTGGACGGGTTGAACCGCATTGTAACAATGTATCTGGATTATGCAGAAATGCAGGCAAGGAACATGCAAGTTATGGGTATGCATGATTGGACATCAAAACTTGATGCGTTTCTTCATTTCAATGAAAAGGAAATCCTGGAAAATGCAGGAGATATCAGTGCTGAGGTAGCTAAAAACTTTGCTGAGTTAGAATTTGAAAAATACCGAATAGTACAAGACAGGTTATTTGAATCAGACTTTGACAAGCTGCTTAAATTACAACCGAAAGAGAATAATACAAAATAATAGTGGACCAACGTCAACATTTAATCTTTATTTCTGCTTTACAGCATTATGCTTATTGTTCTCGTCAATTTGCTTTAATTCATATTGAACAGGTTTGGGAGGATAATTTTTACACGGCACATGGCAACTTATTGCATGAGCGTGTAGATAGCTGTGAACCTGAACAGCGCGGTAATGTGCGTTATGAACGTAGTGTTGCAGTGAAGTCGAGCAAATATAGAATAACTGGAAAGCTGGACTTATTAGAAGTAGAAGGTAAGTCGGCGGCTAAATATTTTCCTGTTGAGTACAAGCGTGGTAAGCCCAAGTTAGAAAACTGGGATAAAATTCAGCTTTGTGCCCAGGCTTTGTGTTTGGAAGAAATGCGTGACGTAACGATTGAAGAAGGTGCTTTGTGGTATTGGCAAGTGAGAAAACGAGAGTCTGTTTTGATTGATGCTGCATTACGCAGTGAGACCGTTACGGCAATAGAAGGAGCACATAATTTATTGTCGGCGGGAATAACACCTCCACCGACTGATGAAAAGAAACGATGTCGTGCTTGTTCTTTAGCAGATTTATGTGAGCCGGATACCTTTCGCCGTGATCATTCTAGTCAGTATATTAATAAGTTGTTTGTAGAATGAAGAAACTCTTAAATACACTTTATATTACTCGTCAGGAAACATACTTGCATAAAGAACGGGAAACGATTGTTATTAAACAAGGTAAGGAAAAATTAGGCCAGTTTCCTGCAATTAGTATTAACAATATACTTTGTTTTGGTCAGATTTCTGTCTCACCATTTTTAATGGGCTTTTGTGGTGAGCAAGGTATCGGTTTAGCTTTTTATACTGAATATGGAAAATTTCTTGCCCGTGTACAAGGGAAGCAAACGGGCAATGTTTTACTCCGGCGTGAACAGTATCGTTGGGCTGATGATAATGACAAGTCGGTAAAGATTGCACGCTTGATGGTTGCGGCAAAAATTGCAAATGGCCGTTCAGTGTTTATGCGAGAAATTCGTAATCATGGGGAAAATAATATACTGAGCAGAGCTATTTCTAAATTGGCAATAAGTTTGCGGCGTTCAGAGTATGCAAAAGAGATTGCAGAGGCGATGGGGATTGAAGGTGATGCCGCTGGCACTTATTTTGGAGTCTTTAATGAATTATTAAGAGGCAGCGGTTTTACATTTGGTGGAAGAGTACGCAGGCCACCTACTGATCCTGTTAATGCTTTATTGTCTTTTGCCTATACATTAATTACGCACGAATGTTCATCTGCTTTACAAGGTGTAGGGTTAGATCCTTATGTTGGTTTTTTACATCAGGATAGACCAGGTAGAGTAAGCCTTGCTTTAGATTTGATGGAGGAATTTAGAGCACCCTGGGCAGATCGTTTTGTACTAACACTCATTAATCGAAAACAAATCCAATTAAAAGATTTTATAACCGAAGCCAGTGGCGCAGTGCGTTTAAAGGATGATGCAAGAAAAATATTCTTAACAGCATGGCAAGAACGTAAGCAAGTGGAAGTGCAGCATCCTTATTTAGAAGAGAAAGTTAGAGTTGGCTTATTGCCACATTGTCAGGCAATGTTATTGGCTCGACATATACGAGGGGATACTGAATTTTATCCACCTTATTTAGCGAAATAACTATGCTAATACTCATTACCTATGATGTGAATGTAATATCTGAAGGCGGCCAAAAGCGTTTGCGGAATATTGCCAAAACCTGTTTGGATTATGGTATGCGTGTACAAAATTCTGTTTTTGAATGTGAAGTGACACCGGCACAATTTGTTGAGTTAAAAAATATATTAACGAATATTTTTGATTCGGAAAAAGATAGCCTCAGGTTCTATATGTTAGGTAAAAAAGGCCGAAGAAGAGTCGAACATCTTGGTGCAAGGCAGATAGCAGATGCAATCAAGGATGCATTAATTATTTAATCGCTAACTTGCTGTTCTCATTGAATGCTTGTTGGGTTAGCGAATTGCTAAAGTTATGTTAATTAAGAGTTTATGTGGAAATATAAATATTTTGTAGTAAATTTGTCTTCATTTTCTTTTGGTTAGCGGAAAGTTAGCATTTGTTCTTTAAAAATTAGTAAGTTACTATTTGACGGTCGCACCTTCACGGGTGCGTGGATTGAAACACATGATATTTTATGTGAATTTCGCGACGATATGTCGCACCTTCACGGGTGCGTGGATTGAAACCCAAAAAATTACTGCCATAACACACTTCGGGGCGTCGCACCTTCACGGGTGCGTGGATTGAAACATTGTCACCTGCTTCATTTATCAATGTTTCTAAGTCGCACCTTCACGGGTGCGTGGATTGAAACTATCGATACACGTAAATTAACGTATGCGCTTAACGGTCGCACCTTCACGGGTGCGTGGATTGAAACCGGCGATTCTAAAGTTCCGTCGTTTTCGATTGTTGTCGCACCTTCACGGGTGCGTGGATTGAAACACAAATACGTCGTTTAAAAGCTGAGATTGATAAGTCGCACCTTCACGGGTGCGTGGATTGAAACTTTGCGACGAAGCTCTTCCTGGCGATACTTATAATGTCGCACCTTCACGGGTGCGTGGATTGAAACATAAAATGTAAGGCTTGGCTATGACTTATGAAATGTCGCACCTTCACGGGTGCGTGGATTGAAACTTGTTGATAATGCAACGAAAAAGATTCTTGGCACGTCGCACCTTCACGGGTGCGTGGATTGAAACTATCAATAAGCATATAAGTATTCCCGCCGTTAACTGTCGCACCTTCACGGGTGCGTGGATTGAAACTGGCTTCAAAAGATGGCGACAAAGAAACAATGGTGTCGCACCTTCACGGGTGCGTGGATTGAAACATTATTTACTAATATTTCCATTTTAAATCTCCTGGTCGCACCTTCACGGGTGCGTGGATTGAAACTTATATCCGGCGCTGAAAAATGTTTGTTCATGGGTCGCACCTTCACGGGTGCGTGGATTGAAACCTACCATTTCTGAAAACGACTTTATCACCTTGACGTCGCACCTTCACGGGTGCGTGGATTGAAACACATTACAAGTAGGCTCACCAGATTTGATAAATAGGTCGCACCTTCACGGGTGCGTGGATTGAAACAGCGTAACTCAGTTCAGCGTGATTCAGTTCAGCGGTCGCACCTTCACGGGTGCGTGGATTGAAACCCCTTGGTTCGGAAGCGCCTGTCCTTGGCATCGGGTCGCACCTTCACGGGTGCGTGGATTGAAACACTAACTACGAGGATTTGCTTAAATATCTACAAGTCGCACCTTCACGGGTGCGTGGATTGAAACCGTTGGTATAAAAAATGAAACGCATAATAAATAAAGTCGCACCTTCACGGGTGCGTGGATTGAAACGCGCCAAACAGTTGCAAACGAAAATAATTTCGAGTCGCACCTTCACGGGTGCGTGGATTGAAACTTATAGAGTAGCTATGAGTTCTCCGATAGCATTCGTCGCACCTTCACGGGTGCGTGGATTGAAACCACCATTGACATTATTTAACTCTCTTTTGTTCTTGTCGCACCTTCACGGGTGCGTGGATTGAAACTCCACTATGAAAGTATCACCAAGCGTTGGAAGAGTGTCGCACCTTCACGGGTGCGTGGATTGAAACTACCGATTATTCTGTGCCTCAGATGGTGTCTGATGTCGCACCTTCACGGGTGCGTGGATTGAAACAATAAAAGTTGCACCTAAAGTCGGAAGAATTGGTCGCACCTTCACGGGTGCGTGGATTGAAACAGCAAACCACGCACCGGAGCTTAAGAGGTCAGATGTCGCACCTTCACGGGTGCGTGGATTGAAACGATGAAAGTTGCACCTAAAGTCGGAAGAATTGAAGTCGCACCTTCACGGGTGCGTGGATTGAAACCTCTCCTAATACCGGACCATGTTTCACCTGTGTGGTCGCACCTTCACGGGTGCGTGGATTGAAACTTTGCGATGAAGCTTTGCCCGGCGATACTTATAATGTCGCACCTTCACGGGTGCGTGGATTGAAACTCCCTCTCGGTTCTGACGCGCCTGTCCTCGGCAGTCGCACCTTCACGGGTGCGTGGATTGAAACTTTATTCAAAACTGCTTGCTCACCAATTTGAGACAGTCGCACCTTCACGGGTGCGTGGATTGAAACCCGCTGATGTTGAGAATTAGACATACGCTCAGCGAGTCGCACCTTCACGGGTGCGTGGATTGAAACAAGCAAACCCGTTTTTTGATGTTTAGCTAATATAGTCGCACCTTCACGGGTGCGTGGATTGAAACTGTAAACCCGTGATTATGAAGAGCAACAGTACCGAGTCGCACCTTCACGGGTGCGTGGATTGAAACACAATTAAAGCGTATTTAAAAACAACACATGCGAGTCGCACCTTCACGGGTGCGTGGATTGAAACGACCCGCTACGGTCTAGAAACTGGCCCTCTCACGGTCGCACCTTCACGGGTGCGTGGATTGAAACAAGAGATTATAACAAAAGAGCACTTAAAAAAGACAGTCGCACCTTCACGGGTGCGTGGATTGAAACCTTGAGCATTTCTAACATGCAACCCATCTACAGTGTCGCACCTTCACGGGTGCGTGGATTGAAACACGCGGAACAATATTCGTTGGTAAATTTAAAATTGTCGCACCTTCACGGGTGCGTGGATTGAAACATTGAAACACCTGGCATGACTTGGTTTGACGCGCGTCGCACCTTCACGGGTGCGTGGATTGAAACAGAGCCAAGGGGGAGAACGACAGAGGTGCCCTTGTCGCACCTTCACGGGTGCGTGGATTGAAACGCTAGACGGGGGGAGGCCGATTCTGACAACTTCGTCGCACCTTCACGGGTGCGTGGATTGAAACTAAAACCTTATTTATTTAAAAAGACCTTTTAAGGGTCGCACCTTCACGGGTGCGTGGATTGAAACTTTGATTTTTAGTCTTTAAAGAACTGCGTTAGCGGGTCGCACCTTCACGGGTGCGTGGATTGAAACAGCTAAACCTGTCGCAAGTGTTGTAAAGTAAGTTGTCGCACCTTCACGGGTGCGTGGATTGAAACGTATCACTAGCGCAACTGGTCAGACAATTAAAGTGTCGCACCTTCACGGGTGCGTGGATTGAAACAGATGGCGTTGGCGGTTATGAAGGTCTAGTCACGTCGCACCTTCACGGGTGCGTGGATTGAAACCACTGATCTATAATACATCCAAAAAAGATGATACATCGCATCTTAAAATAAGCATATTAATTTAAGAAGAAAATAATTCATTCAAAAACAATTGTCCGATTCTTATAAACCAATGTTTTAAAATTAATATGTGCCCAAATCGCTTTGGATAAGACTATTTTTTCGATGTCTTGTCCTTTGCGTACTAGGTCTTCGATGCTGTC
>VAPK010383044.1_pt1 | contig 14029 bp, 14 predicted proteins | sample 3395031 | NCBI WGS metagenome assembly VAPK01 (sample SAMN08290443, study PRJNA428436) | hydrothermal vent metagenome | isolation source: Deep-sea hydrothermal vent chimney 1 | place: Pacific Ocean: Juan De Fuca Ridge | reverse complement strand
TTAAAGGGTGATAATTCGGTAGGAGAGTTTTATTCTATTGCTGTAACGAATAATTATCAACAAGCCGATACCGGTACCAAAATGATCCATTTAGGAAAAAACACCAAAAGCACTATTATTTCAAAAGGAATATCTGCCGGTAACTCTCAGAATTCTTATCGAGGTTTGGTTCAAGTAAACTCCAGAGCTGAAAATGCTCGTAATTTTTCGCAATGTGATTCTTTATTAATGGGAAATCAATGTGGTGCGCATACTTTTCCCTATATCGAAACAAAAAATAAAACAGCCCAGATAGAACACGAAGCTACAACAAGCAAAATTGGTGAAGATCAATTATTCTACTGTAATCAAAGAGGGATAGATACCGAAAAAGCAATTGCCCTAATTGTAAATGGTTTTAGTAAAGAGGTGCTTAACAAGTTACCCATGGAATTTGCTGTTGAAGCACAGAAATTATTAGAAATTAGTTTGGAAGGGTCTGTTGGTTAAACACAATTTGTATGAGTAAAATAATTGTATTCCTTATCTTTTTAACGAGCATTATTGCTTGTAAACATTCTGAGCAAAAAGCGGCTGGCAAACAAAATGAATCAACTATTAAACTATTTGTGTTTGATGGTGGCAAAATTGTAGTAAATAAATTGGATCTGTTTTCTGAAGATACTACATACCAGGGTATGACTAAAATATTGGCAGATCCTTATTACGTGATAATTCACCCTAAAGGAAATTTAATCTGGGATGGTGGATTACCGGAGAACCTTGTTGGTGTCAAAGAACCATTTACAGATCCTAGTGGGGCATTTACGATTTCAAGAAAAGATTCCGTAAAAAATCAAATAAAAGAAATTGGATTGACTTTTGAAGATTTCAAATATATTGCACTATCTCATTCTCACTTTGACCATATAGGCCATGCAAACGCCTTTAAAAATTCGATATGGTTGGTACAAGAAAAAGAATATGATTTTTTTATGAGTGATTCTGCTCAAATAAAACAACCTGACATTTATAATAAGATAAAAGACTTGAAAAAGGTAAAAAAAATTAATGGTGATTATGATGTGTTTGGTGATGGATCTATTGTTATTAAATCGATGCCCGGGCATACAATCGGCCATCAGGTCTTGTATTTGAACATTGGGTTTGAGCAACCAATTTTATTAACAGGTGACTTGTATCATTTTGAAGAGAATAGAACCAATCAAATAGCCCCAATATTTAATTACGATATTCCTTTAACAAAAAAAAGTATGAAAGCGTTTGAAGCTTTTGCAAAAGAAAACAATGCTAATGTTTTTATTCAACATTCTCAAAAAGATTATGACCGATTAAAATCATTATTAAATAAAAATTAAATATTAAAATGCTTAAAATAAAAAATTTACACGCCGGAATTGAAGATAAAGAAATTCTAAGAGGGATTGACCTGGAGATCAAACCTGGAGAAATTCATGCCATAATGGGACCAAATGGATCTGGTAAAAGTACACTTTCTTCGGTAATAGCAGGTAATGAGACCTATGAGGTTATTAGTGGAGATATATTATTAGACAATAAAAGTATCTTAGATCTAAGTCCTGACGAAAGAGCACATAAAGGTATCTTTATGTCTTTTCAGTATCCGGTTGAAATTCCGGGAGTTACAACAACTAATTTCATTAAAACCGCAATAAACGCTAAAAGAAAAGCCAATGGATTAGAAGATCTTCCAGCAAAGGATATGCTTAAAATGATTCGCGAAAAATCTGAATTGTTAGAAATGGACAGAAAATTCCTTTCACGTTCTTTAAATGAAGGCTTCTCGGGAGGCGAGAAAAAAAGAAATGAAATATTTCAAATGGCTATGCTGGAACCCAGTTTGGCAATTTTAGATGAAACAGATTCGGGACTGGACATTGATGCTTTAAAAATTGTCGCGAATGGAGTAAACAAATTAAGAAATAAGGATAATGCCGTTATTGTAATTACTCATTATCAAAGACTTTTAGAGTATATCATCCCAGATTTTGTACATGTTTTACACGATGGAAAAATAGTTAAATCGGGTGGTGCAGAATTGGCACATGAACTGGAAGAAAAAGGATATGACTGGTTGAAATAGATTATTGATTTGAAAAAAGAAAAGAGAACAAAGAAAAGATACAAAATGAGATTGGAAGAAAAACTGGTTGCCTCATTTATGGCATTCGAAAATAAAGGAAACATCGATCTGGACTCAAAGGTTCATGAGATTAGAACAAATGCTATTGAAGTATTCGAAAAAAATGGATTTCCTTCAAAAAAAGATGAAGAATGGAAATACACATCTTTAAATGTATTACTTAAAAATGATTATAGTGTTTTTCCAAAAAATGAAGCTAATATTGAATTAAAAGATGTAAAAAAATATTTTTTACACGAAATAGAATCTTACAAAATTGTCTTTGTTGATGGTGCTTACAGCTCTTTTTTATCGGATACTACTCATGAAGGAGCAGATATTTGTCTTCTCTCTTCAGCATTAAAAAAACCCAAGTATAAAATGATCATAGATCATTATTTTGGTACCGTAGCTACAAATAATGATAGCTTAACAGCTTTAAATACTGCTTTTTCAAAAGAGGGTGCGTTTATTAACGTTCCTAAAAATACAGTTCTGCCAAAACCGATTCAAATAATTTATTTTTCAACAGGAAGTGAAAAAGAGGTCTTATTGCAACCTAGAAATTTAATAATTGTTGGTGAAAATTCACACACTCAAATTTATGAGAGACATCAAAGCTTAAATGATAATGTTGTTCTAACAAATGCTGTTACTGAGATTTTCGCTCATAAAAGGTCTATTGTTGATTTCTACAAAATTCAGAATGATAGAAAAACAGCCTCATTAATTGACAATACATTTGTACAACAAAAAGACAATAGTATTGTATCGGTTAACACATTTTCATTTGGAGGAAAATTAACAAGAAATAATTTAGAATTCTATCATGAAGGAGAATATATAACCTCTAATCTAAATGGAATTACTATAATTGGTGATAAACAACATGTAGATAATCACACCTTGGTTAATCATAAATTTGAAAATTGTGAAAGTCATGAACTTTATAAAGGAATTTATGATGATGCATCAACCGGAGTCTTTAACGGGAAAGTTATTGTAAATAAAGAAGCTCAAAAAACCAATGCCTTTCAGCAAAACGACAATGTATTAATTGGTGACAAATCCAGTATTAATGCGAAACCACAATTGGAAATATTTGCCGATGATGTGAAATGCTCACATGGATGTACTATCGGACAGTTAGATGAAAGTGCCTTGTTTTATTTACAATCTCGAGGAATACCAAAAAAAGAAGCTAAGGCATTAATGCTTTTTGCTTTTGGGAATGATGTGGTTGAGAAAATTAAAATACCGGCCTTGAAATCAAGAATATCAACCTTGATAGCCGAAAAATTAGAGGTTGAATTGGGATTTGAAATATAATTTTAGTTTAACGTTAAAGAGTTGTACAGTTTAAAAAAAAATCTTTCGCTTTTTATTATTTCGATTTTATTCAATACTTGACAGAATATCACTCATAAACATATTAAAGTCAAATTCAGAATCTCCTGTTAAACCCATTCTAACTACCACCAATTCTTTTGACGGAATTATAAAAACCCTTTGGCCTTGAAATCCGTTCATGGAAAACACATCTCTTAAAACATCGGGATAATAACCACCTGCATTCAACCAAAATTGAGCTCCAAATCTACCGTTCGACTTATTAGTAGGTGTAGAAACATAATCTACCCATGTAGAATCAATGATTTGTTCGCCATTCCAATTGCCTCGATGTAAATAAAGCAAACCTAGTTTTGACCAATCTCGGGTATTTGCCCAACCATATGAAGAACCAACATAGTTACCTTCTATATCAGTTTCAATTAAAGAAGAATGCATCCCTATTTTGTCTAACAGTTCATTGTACCAAAAATCTAAATATTCCTGATGGGTTTTAAACTGCTGTCTCAATAAATATCCGGCAAGTAAATTCGCTGTTCCGGATGAGTAGTTCCAGCTTTCATTTGGTTTACCCGAAAGTTGCTTATTTATTTGTGTTTTACCCATGTCGCTTTCTAAAAATAACATTTTAGTTACATCCGACATAGAAAAATAATCTTCATCCCATTCCAAACCACTATTCATATGTAACAGATCATTATAAGTAATATATTTTCTATCGTCATTTTGCCATTCAGGTATATTTGTTTGAGCCTGAATATCAATTCTCCCTTTCTTTTGCAGAATTCCATAAATAGTTCCTGTAATGCTTTTGGTCATAGACCAACCCAAAAGAGGTGTGTTTTGATCAAAACCTTCGGCATAATCTTCTACCAATATTTGATCTTTATATATTACTAAGACCGATCTTGTGTTTTTCTTTTTCCCATCTTCATCATCCATAATACTCTTGACAACTTCCTTTAATTTAGAATAATCTACATTGGTAAAAACCGTATCAGTCTGTTCTAATTCACCATAAGGAAAAGCTAAGTTATTTTTTGCTTTATTTCTTTTAGGAATATCAAATTTCTTATTAAAATCAAATTTCTTATTTATTAAAACTGCACCTAAACCATCAATATAAACAGCCCTTCTTTTATTCAAACCAAAAACACTAGAAGAAACCTTTTTATTTTCTAAATCAACTTTGTTGGCAGCTAAGTTCACCGGTGAAAAATCATTGTCACTTTGCTCAATAGACTTCTGGCTACGATGTGCATAAAACATCCCGGAAGCTACATTTTTAGACGAAAACCCAGTTATAATATTTAAACGTGAATAATTAGAGTAAATAAAATAAGTGATTCCTAAAATCAATATGATACCTATTAATTTTAATATTTTTTTCATGCTTTTTAATTTCCTTATTTTTTTAATAAAATGAATGTAACTATTTGATTAAGTATCATTTATATTTATTATTTACTTAATAATAAAAACAAATGTACTTGATTTTTTGTCAAATTAAAAAAATATTTATACTTTTGTCAACCATTTGGTTAAACCTTTTAGTTAAACTATATGATTAAAACAAAAGATACTTCCACAGAAGAAAAGATTTTAAATGCTGCAAAACGGGTTTTTGAAAGCAAAGGTATGGCAGGTTCAAGGATGCAGGAAATTGCCGATGAAGCAAAAATCAACAAAGCAATGTTACATTATTATTACCGGAGCAAACAATTACTATTTGAAGCGGTTTTTAAAATTGCATTTAACAATCTTGCCCCGAAAATAAAAGATATTCTCAATTCAGATAAATCTTTGTTTGAAAAAATAATTGATTTTTCACATAACTATAATTCATTCATTATCAAGCATCCATATTTACCAAATTTTATTTTACAAGAACTCAACAGAGATCCTGAGTTTGTTAAAAAATTATTCTCTTCAAAGTTATTTCCCGATATAAAAAAGTTTAAACAGCAAATAACTAGGGAGGTTGAACAAGGTAAAATCAGACCTATTCAGGCAGAGCAACTTTTTATAAATATACTTGCATTGAATATATTCCCTTTTGTAGGTGCTCCTCTAATAAAAGGTTTTATTGAAGCCTCAGATAAAAAATACAGGGCTATTTTAAAGAACAGGAAAACGGAAGTAGCAGATTTTATCATACAATCTATTATAATAAAATGATGAAATCTGGAAAAAATAATAATTATAGAAAATGGTATAATGCACTATTCGTGTTACCAACAAAAATCTAAATATGAACACATGAAAAAATTTATTTATCTACTGTTTTTAATTGTTTTTACAAAAAGCATTGGTCAGGAAGAATTGAGTTTGGTCAAATGTTATTCTTTGGCAGAAATAAATCATCCTATCGCAAAACAAAATGAATTAATTCCACAACAAAATGAGTTAAATACAGACATCATCAAAACGAAAAAATATCCAAAAATTGATCTGGACGCACAAGCAACCTATCAATCGGATGTGATTCATTTTCCGGTTGAAAATCCGGGAATCATTTTTGAAATTCCAAATAAAGATCAGTACAGAGCTACCGCAACAGTAAATCAACTAATCTATGGTGGAGGTTCTGTAAATGCATCTATTGAGGATGAAATTGCAAAATCAAAAACCCAGAATCAAATTGTACATGTAGAGTTGTATCAATTAAAACCACAAATAAATCAATTGTATTTTTCTATTTTACTATTGCAGGAAAAAAAGCAGCTTTTACTTGCCAAACAGAAACAATTAAATGAAAAACTTAATGAAGTTAAAGCGGGTATAAAATATGGTACTATTCTACCATCTTCAGATTCTGTTTTAGAAGCTGAGCTCTTAAAACTAAAACAACAATTAACCGAAATCGAAAGTTCTAAATTAAATTTATTTCAAACCTTAGAGAAATATATTGGTATTCCAGTAACAAAGTCGACCACTTTAGTTTACCCTCAAATATCCAATAATTTATCGGGATCTTTAAACCGACCCGAACTGGATCTTTACAAATTTCAAAAAGAACAAATCGATAATACAGCTTCTGTTCTGTCAAAAAACAGATACCCAAAAATTTATGGATTTGCGCAAGGTGGTTATGGTAATCCAGGTTTGAATATGTTAGACAACTCATTCCAGGCTTTCTATTATGTTGGCCTCAAAGTAAACTGGAATGTTTTCGATTGGAACAAAACCAAAAAACAAACCCATGCACTAGAGATCAATAAACAATTTATTGATACAGAAAAAGAAAAATTTGAATTGAACACTTCTATCCAGTTGGAACAACAGATCATAGAGATTAATAAATTCAATGACTTTACCCAAAGTGATCAATCAATAATCGACCTGCATAAGAAGATTCTTAAAACAGCAGATTCCCAATTAAAGAATGGTGTAATCACTTCATCCGATTATATTGAAAAACTAACCGATCTATACGAAGCAGAAAATAATTTAAAAACACATCAAATTCAACTATTGTTATCTCAGGCTAACTACAAAACCATTCAAGGCATCTAAATATTATATTATGAAATCAACCCATTTTACCTATCTCATTATTCTAAACATATTTTTAATTTCTTGTAATACCAACAACGATCTGGCAGATGGCTATGGAAACTTTGAGGCTATCGAAACTACGATCTCTGCAGAGGCAAATGGCAAATTGCTAAAGTTTAATGTTGACGAAGGTCAAGAATTAGAAAGAGGAAGCAATCTTGGATATATAGATACTATTCCTTTAGCTTTAAAAAAAGAACAATTAATTACCTCCATAAATGTAATTAGATCAAAATCAAAAGGTGTTCTTTCACAAATTGATGTATTAAAATCTCAATTAAAAACCGCACATATTTCAAAAAAGAGAATTGAAAACTTAATTGCTGCCAATGCTGGAACACAAAAACAGTTGGATGACATTAATGGAAAAATTGACCTCCTTAATCAACAGATAGTAAGTGTTGAAATACAAAATGCTCCCATTATCAATGAATTGAAAAGCATAGATGTGCAATTAAAGCAAGTCCAAGATCAAATTCAAAAAAGTATCATTATAAATCCGGTAATAGGTACGGTTTTAGTAAAATATGCCGAGCAAAATGAAATCGTTTCTTTTGGGAAACCTCTATTTAAAATTGCAGATTTAAATTTAATGCAATTGCGGGTTTATATTAGTGAAACACAACTTTCTTCTATTAAAATAGGCCAAGATGTAAGTGTTAAAATTGATGGTGAAGATGGTATGAAAAACTACAATGGAGTTATTTCATGGGTTTCTTCAGAAGCAGAGTTTACACCAAAAATTATTCAAACTAAAGAAGAAAGAGTAAATCTGGTCTATGCGATAAAAGTCGATGTGAAAAATGATGGCGGACTTAAAATTGGAATGCCTGGTGAAATGTGGATAGAATAGAATTATCCTTTTGTGGAGTAAATCTAAAATTATTAATTATTAAAAATTATAAATAATGAACAAACTAATTGCAACATTAATGTTTTTAACTCTTATTACTGGCTGTGTTGAAACCAATAAAAAAGAAACTAAAAGTAAAACAACAATAGAAGAACATAAAAACGAGAAAAAAGAAATAGAATCCGATTATCTAAACAACAATTGGTTAGAAGACATTCAGTTAAACAATGGGATTAAATGGAATGCAAATATTGAAACTACACAAGGAGTAAATATGATGTTAGAAGAAATAAAAAAAAGTAGTCCTAAAACAGTACAAGAATATGTTTCTTTAGCTAATAAATTGAATACTGAAAAGAATATGATTGTTGAAAAATGTACAATGAAAGGTGAATCTCACGATAATCTTCACATTTTTTTGCATCCCTTGATTGAAAAAATAAATCATCTGCAAAAGGTAACAACAATGAAAGATGGTATGGAAATAACAAATAGCATAATAGAAAATTTAGAAGCTTACACTTATTATTTCAAGTAAAATATGCACAAATTAACTCAACATATTCGAAGTTACTCAAAAATAATAGCAGCAGTTTTAGCCTCATTCATTGGTATGATGTCTATTCTTGCAGGTTCTATGGTACTTCTAGGAATAGATGCCAAAGAGTATAACATACTAACCTGGCTAGTATCCTACAATGTAATTTTTGGTGTTGTCTCTATTTATGCTGCATATTTAATTTGGAGGAAGAAAGAACAAAGTAAAATAGCTGTTATTCTTATTTTGTTCATGCATTCTGTTATACTCATTTATCTAATATTTTTTGAAAATAATGTCGCTTTACAAAGTGTTAAAGCCATGTTTTTTAGGATTGTAATTTGGCTAATAATCATGGTTCTTTCTATACTGGTTCCAATAATTTATTCAAGAAAAACAAGTACATTATGAGTATTTCAGTCAAACAAATATCGAAATACTTTGGTGATACAAAAGCAGTTGAAGCTATTTCTTTTGAAGTGAAAGAAGGTGAATTATTTGGATTAATTGGCCCTGATGGTGCCGGAAAAACTACCCTGTTTCGAATATTAACCACACTTTTAATTGCCGATAAAGGAGAGGCAACCGTTGCGGGATATGATGTTCAAAATGACTATTTAGATATTAGAACCCACGTGGGTTATATGCCCGGTCGTTTTTCTCTTTATCAGGATTTAACCGTTGAAGAAAATTTAGAGTTTTTTGCAACCATATTTGGTACAACCATTCAAAAAAATTATGAGTTGATTAAAGATATCTATATTCAAATTGAGCCTTTCAAAGATCGTCGTGCCGGTAAATTATCGGGTGGAATGAAGCAAAAATTAGCATTGTGTTGTGCATTAATTCACAAACCGAAAGTATTATTTTTAGATGAACCTACCACAGGAGTTGACCCGGTTTCAAGAAAAGAATTTTGGGAAATGCTAAAACGCCTTCAAAAAAAAGGGATTACAATCTTAGTATCAACACCATATATGGATGAAGCTGCTCTTTGTGACAGAATTGCATTGATTCAAGATGGTAAAATTCTAGATATAGACACGCCTAAAGAAATTGTAAAACACTATCCTAAAAAAATATATAATATAAAAGCCGATAATACTTACAATCTCATCCTAAGTTTAAAGGCATATAAATACAATTACAGTGTTTACCCTTTCGGGGAATTTGTTCATTATACCGACAAGAGAGATGATTTTAATGAGAAAGAACTAAAGGCATATTTAGAGCAAAAAAAATTTAAAAATATAAGTATTGAGGAAACTCCAACAACCATTGAAGATACTTTTATGGAATTGGCCAAATGAAAATGGAAAACAAAAATATTATACAAGTTAAAAATTTGACTAAAATTTTTGGTGATTTTACTGCAGTAAATTCTATTTCTTTTGATGTAAAAAAAGGTGAGATTTTTGGTTTTTTAGGTGCGAATGGAGCTGGTAAAACTACTGCTATGAAAATGCTCATTGGTATTTCCACACCTAGTTCTGGAGATGCGATGGTAGCCGGTTTTGATGTTTATGCCAGCGCAGAAGACATTAAAAAAAGTATTGGTTATATGAGTCAGAAATTTGCCTTGTATGACGATCTTACAGTAAAAGAAAACATTACTTTTTTTGGTGGAATATACGGGCTTTCTCGTCCGAAAATTAAAGAAAAAAGAAATCTGTTGGTCAAAGAATTGGGTTTGCAAAATGTAGAAAATGAGTTGGTAGGATCTCTTCCATTAGGATGGAAACAAAAACTCGCTTTTTCTGTTGCTCTTTTACATGAACCAAAAATTATTTTTTTAGATGAACCCACCGGTGGAGTTGATCCAATTACCAGACGACAATTCTGGGAAATGATCTATAAAACAGCACATCAAGGCACAACAGTTTTTGTAACAACGCATTATATGGATGAGGCAGAATATTGCGACCGTGTTTCTATTATGGTAGATGGGAAAATCGAAGCATTAGATTCTCCAAAAAATTTAAAAAAACAATTTAACGCAGAAAATATGAATGAAGTATTCTTGAAGTTGGCAAGAGGATAGGAATGAGTTATGAAAGATTAAAAATAAAGTAGTATTAATGAAACGTTTTATAGGGTTTATAAAAAAAGAATTTTACCATATTTTCAGGGATAAGCGATCTCTGTTTATTCTTTTTGGTATGCCTATAGCTCAAATATTGCTTTTTGGTTTTGCCATTACAAATGAAATCAATAATGTTGATATTGCTATTCTTGATAAATCAAAAGATGTAACCACTCAAGAAATTATACATAAGATATCTTCCTCCAAATATTTTAGCATTCAGACGTTCATTAAAAATGAAAGAGAGATTGAGGGGATTTTTAAAAAGGGAAAAGTAAAAGCTGTCTTGGTTTTTGAAAAGGACTTCAACAAAAAACTCATCACAGAAAATCTAAGTAATATTCAAATAATAACCGATGCCACCGATCCGAATACAGCCAATACAATAAGTAATTTTGTTAGCTCCATCATACAAAATTACCAAAGAGGTTTTAATAAAGGTGTTCAAATAAATTACCTCCTATTACCTGAAACAAAAATGTCATACAATCAAGAATTAAAAAGTGTTTTTATGTTTGTTCCCGGGGTGATGACAGTAATTTTAATGTTAGTTTCTGCTATGATGACATCCATTTCCATAACTCGTGAAAAGGAATTAGGTACTATGGAAATTTTATTGGTTTCTCCCATAAAACCAATTCAAGTTATAATCGGAAAGGTATTCCCATATATATTCTTATCGATCATCAATGCAATAGTAATTATTCTTTTAAGTGTCTTTATCTTTAAAATGCCTATTCAAGGAAGTCTGTTCTTGTTGGCAGGAGAAAGTGTTTTATTTATTGTGAATGCACTTTCTCTAGGGATTTTAATTTCAACCATTTCAGAGACACAACAAACCGCCATGATGATTTCACTAATGGGATTAATGCTTCCTGTAATTCTTTTATCCGGATTTATTTTTCCCATAAGCAGTATGCCAATACCTCTTCAAATATTGAGTAATGTGATTCCGGCCAAATGGTTTATAACCATATTAAAAGGAATTATGCTAAAAGGAATAGGAATCACTTTTATCTGGAAAGAAACCCTTGTTTTAATGATGATGACATTATTTTTTATCGCCTTAAGTATAAAAAAATATAAAATTAGATTGGAATAATAAACCTTTGATTATTAGAAATATATAAATAATTCCTATTTTAATGGGAGCGGCAAAAACAAACATGAAAATAATACTATTCATTATACAAAAAGAATTCAAGCAGATCTTTAGAAATAAAGCCATGCTTCCAATTATTTTTGTATTGCCCTTAATTCAATTGATTATTCTTTCAAATGCTGCTACATTTGAGGTACAGAACATAAAATTTTCATTTATTGATAATGATAAAACTTCATTTTCAAGAGAGTTGATAAATAAGTTTGAAGCATCATCCTATTTTAATGTTATATCCGATTACCCTTCCAATAAAATTGCAACTTCAGCTATGTTGAAAGGTGATATCGATGTTATCTTAGAAATTCCACAAAATTTTGAACGAAATCTTATTAAAGAAAAACAGGCATCTCTATCGGTAGTGATAAATGCAATAGATGGAGCTGCGGCAGGAGTTGAAAATGTTTATATCAATCAGATTATACAAAGCTTCAATAAAAATGTACAAATAAAATTGATGCAAGCTTCGAGCAAAATAAATAGTCCAAAAAATATTCTTGCTATTCCTTCCTTTTGGTATAACAAAACGCTAAACTACAAAACTTATATGGTTCCCGGAATACTAGTTATACTTGTAACCATGATCACTTTATTTCTATCTGGAATGAATATTGTACGTGAAAAAGAGATTGGTACCTTAGAGCAAATGAATGTAACTCCCGTAAAAAAATACCAATTTATAATAGGAAAGTTATTTCCTTTTTGGGTAATTGGCATGCTTCTTTTAACTATAGGATTGATCATTGCCAAGCTATTATTCGCTGTGCCTATGCTAGGAAGTTTAAGTTTGATGTATCTTTATACTTCTGTCTATCTTTTAGTAATTCTTGGAATGGGTTTATACATTTCAAATTTTACGGAAACACAACAACAGGCAATGTTTATTGCCTGGTTTTTTGTTGTGATTTTTATATTAATGAGCGGTCTTTTTACCCCAATTGAAAGTATGCCAATGTGGGCTCAATATCTTACAGAATTAAATCCTATAAAATATTATGTAGAAGTTATGAGAATGGTAATGTTAAAAGGATCTCAAATTACCGATATACTACCTCAATTTATAAAAACATTGATCTTCGCAATCGTACTAAATGGATTAGCAGTATGGAGCTATAAAAAAACAAATTAATCATGAAAAAAATAGTCATATTACTAATTACAACTATTCTCCTATCCTTTACAGTAAAAAACAATGAAGAAGTATACTCTTTAACTATACAAGTAAAAGGTTTACGAAATTCAAATGGTGTAATCCAATTTTTGATATATAACAAAGAAGGTTCTATTCCAGATGAAAAATTCAAGAAATATTTCAAAAAAAATATTGCAGCCATTTATGATAAAACATCAACCATAACTTTTAATAATTTACCTAAAGGAAGATATGCTATAAATATTTTACATGACGAGAATAAAAATGGTAAAATAGATAAAAGATTTATACTTCCAATAGAGGGAATTGGGTTTTCTAACTATACATCCATTGGGTTAACAAACAAACCTAAATTTTCAAAAGCAAGTTTTGAATTAAATTCTGATAAGGAAATAAACATTAAAGTGATTTACATGTAGTTATAAAAATATAATATGCAAAAAAACCTGTTATTATTCATATTAATTCTTTTTTTTACAGCTCATTTTTTTGCTCAGCAAACAAAAGATTCATTACATCGAGTTGATCTTGCTAAAATTGCATTGGTCAATCAAAGTGATAGTTATGTTACTTTGCCATTTGATATTGGCAATCTCGAACCCTTGATTTTCGAAGCCAATATTAGTCCGAGTTTTATCATCCGAAAAAGAAAAGATTCCCGATTAATGGGGATTCTAACTGCTCAAATCATTATTAGGATGTATGATGAAGAATCGTTACCGGTTAGAACCCCAAGTTATATACCGCAGATTACAGCCTATTATCTGCTCAATGACAAAATGGCTCTTGATAAACATACGATATTCGGAAAATTTGCACATCACTCAAACGGACAGGACGGAGATTTTTACAATGAGAATGGAGATATCAATCTAATATCCGGTAATTTTTCAACAAATTTTATGGAATTCGGTTATATTTTTAACAACCATAATGCAAAATTCAATGCAGAAAAATTCTTTAAGACCTCTCTTGAGATCCATCCTCAAAACTGGATGTTTGAAGAGATTCGTGGAATCTATAGTGGATTTAGGTGGCATAATACTTTTTCAGCTTTTAAGATACCCCTTGGAATTTCGGACACCGAAAAAAGGGCACAGATCTCCTTAAAATTAGAAACTATGATCATGTTAGATGATATTAATGGCTGGAATACATTTGATTCAAAAAGATTTAATGGAAGCCTCACATT
>VAPK010633245.1_pt1 | contig 14035 bp, 6 predicted proteins | sample 3395031 | NCBI WGS metagenome assembly VAPK01 (sample SAMN08290443, study PRJNA428436) | hydrothermal vent metagenome | isolation source: Deep-sea hydrothermal vent chimney 1 | place: Pacific Ocean: Juan De Fuca Ridge | reverse complement strand
GGTGACTATATGTCGATAAACTAGACTCCGGTGTCATATCCATAAAGGCCTCATCCACCAGCAACCAACCGGCACGTGCCGACAACTGTGCATGCCAATTTAAGAGTGTCGTTGTATCCAACAAATGCCCCGTTGGATTGTTTGGGTTCACCACCACCAATACATCGAGTGGCGGCAATGCCTGATTTATTTCATCCCGATGAACGACAACACATTGATGTCCAGCTCGCTGCCAAGCACGCCAATGTTCCGAGTAGCTGGGCGCAAAAAAACCAACCTTGCTGACCTTTCGTAACCCTGGCAAGGCTTGAATGGCCGCCTGGCTTCCGCTGACCGGTAACGCATTTTTGCTGTGATAATAATTAGCGGCAATGTCACTGAGACCATCATCCACTTGTGGTAATTGATGCCAACAGCGCATCGCCAATAGCGGAACCGGCCAAGGGTCTGGATTAATTCCGGTGGAAAGATCTAACCATTCAGATAGCGCAATCCGATATTTTTTAGCCGCCGCCTGAATCGCCCCACCATGGTTATACTCAAGCAAAAATCACCTCATTTTTCATTCTGGTCAACACTGGCTTCATTAAAAGTGGCCATGTTATTGTGTAAATCTAATGCCAGACGCATTACCGGCAATGCCATCGCCGCACCGCTCGCCTCCCCCAAACACATATTCAATTGTAAAATTGGCTGAGCGTCTAATGCTTCTAATACCATTTGGTGAGCGGGCTCGGCCGATAAGTGACCAAACCAAAACCAATCCCGAGCGGTCGGACAAAGGCGGCTTGCTAACAATCCCGCCACACTCGATATAAAACCATCCACTAATACCGGTATTGCCAATTGCGCGCACCGTAAATACGCACCGACCAAGGCGGCAATTTCAAATCCACCTAACCGGCGTAGCACATCGGTTGGCTCGCTTAACTGTCCCTCATGATGTTTTAACGCCCGCTGAATCACCTGTGCTTTATTTAATACGCCTTCGCTATCCAGCCCAGTGCCCGGTCCAGCAACCAACATGGGAGGCGCCTTCAACACCGCACAGACCATGGCGGCCGCCGAGGTGGTATTGGCGATACCCATTTCTCCACCAATGAAAATATCGGCCTTGGCTGACTTAGCTCGCTCCGCGGCATCATACCCCACCTGCAAGGCTTGAGTTAACTGATGTTCAGTCATCGCTGGCGCTTGACAAAAATTGGCAGTGCCTGAAGCCACTCGATGGGATAACACCCCAGGCAATTCCCCTGGATGCGCTTTAACGCCCACATCAATCACTTCCAGATGCGCGTTTAGCATTTTTGCGAGCACGCTGATCGCTGCCCCGCCCGATGAAAAATTGCGCACCATTTGTTGTGTCACGGCTTGCGGAAAAGCCGACACCCCGGCTTCCGCCACCCCATGATCGGCGGCAAAAATAACAATACGCGCCCGATCTAAAACCGGTTGTTCATTGGCTTGCATGGCAGCCATACGCACCGCTATGTGCTCTAACTCGCCGAGGGAACCTGGTGGTTTAGTGAGTTTACCTTGTCGAACGATTGCCTTTTTTTTGACCTGAAGGTCAATATCTGCCGCTTGTTCGGCCAACCACTGAATGTCCAAATCAATTCTCTCCTTGAGCAACGACCCAGCAAACGGGTATCATAGCTGAACCCTGTCACAAGTGGTACGGGGAAAATAATTATTCGATAAAGCTTGCTTTTTAATCATACTCATGACAGTCATTTATACAAAAACAGCCCATCCGATACACCTGCAAAAATATCGCTGCAAAATTCAGCAATGCGGTCACAGACAAGCACAAAGCTCGATTGCCACGCCTCATGCCTGATCACCCTAACCCTACTTGTCCAGCACTGTTCATCGCGGCACCGGCCTCCGGCCAAGGCAAAACATCATTAACGGCCGGGCTAGCTCGCTACCATCATCAACAGGGACGCCGAGTTCGCGTTTTTAAAACCGGCCCCGACTACCTCGACCCGATGATTCTGCAACAGGCCAGTGGTCACCCTGTTTATCAATTAGATTTGTGGCTGGTCGGAGAGCAAGCGTGTCAAACCCTGTTATACAAGGCCGCATTGGAAGCTGATTTAATTTTAATCGAAGGCGTGATGGGCTTATTTGATGGCGAACCTTCCAGCGCAGACTTGTCGCAACAGTTTGGCATTCCCATTTTAGCGGTCATTAATGCAGCGGCGATGGCGCAAACATTTGGCGCCGTGGCACTGGGTATCACTACTTTTAGATCCACATTAGATTTCGTCGGTGTTATCGCCAACCGGGTTGGCAGCCAACGACATGCGATGTTGATTCAACAAAGCCTGCCGGAAAACATCCCCTTCTTGGGTTGCCTTTTCCGTGATCAAAACTTGGCCTTACCGGCGCGGCATCTGGGTCTTATCCAAGCCGAAGAAGTTCAATCACTCGACGATAAACTCGACGGTTTAGCCGCCGCCGTTGCCAACACTGAACTGCGCCAATTGCTACCACCGGTGACATTTCATAAACCCACCCCGCTCCCACCGCCAACCACCAACTTGCAGGGTCTCAAAATTGGCATTGCCAAAGATACCGCTTTCTCGTTTATTTACCCAGCCAACCTAGATACACTGCGTGAACTCGGCGCCGAATTATATTTTTTCTCACCACTCAAAGATAGTCAACTACCCACGTGCGATAGCCTATGGCTCCCCGGCGGTTACCCGGAATTGCACTTGGCTCAGTTAAGCCAAAATCAGGCAATTCGACATCATTTAATGACCCATCATCAACAAAACAAACCGATTTTTGCGGAATGTGGTGGCATGCTATATTTGTTAGATACATTAACCGACATTAATGGACAGACAGCGCCCATGCTTGGATTACTGCCAGGCGCCGCCCACATGACACATAAAACCGGCTGTGGTGGCATGCAAATCGCGCCATTGCCCGAAGGCGATGTCAGGTCAAGAACCTTCCATCATTCTCGATCTGAAATAACGCTAGCGCCCATCGCTTTTGGCCAACGGTGCAGCAGCGATTGGCCCGGTGAAGCCATTTACCGAATGAAAAATCTCACCGCCACCTATTTGCATTTATATTTCCCATCCAACCCTCAAGCCATTGCTGCCTTATTTGGCGGCAATACCGTTTAATTCATTTTAACTGTTAGGAAAAACTATGAACCTGAATAAAACCCCCACCACCATTGTCACTGGTTTTTTAGGCAGCGGAAAAACAACCTTGTTATCACAAATCATTAAAAATGCCCAAGGCAAGCGTATTGCGGTGGTAGTCAATGAATTTGGCGAATTGGACATTGATGCCGACTTAATTCGCAATTGCACACTGCCTTGTGACAACGACACAAACAGTCAACCAAGCGATTCAGGCGTCTATGAACTGGCCAATGGTTGTATTTGTTGCACCGTAGAAGAAGAATTTTTACCCGTCATGCAGCAACTGGTCGCACGACGCGACCAAATCGACCATATTCTCATTGAAACCTCTGGCCTAGCTTTACCAAAGCCCTTAGTACAAGCGTTTAATTGGCCAGAAATAAAAAACCATTGCACCGTGGATTCAGTGATTACGGTGATCGATGGACCGGCGGTCGCTAATCAACGGTACGCTCACGACCCCGAATTAGTCGCTCAACAACGCTTAGCTGACGACAGTTTAGATCATGATCCCAGCCTCAAAGAACTCTTAGACGACCAGCTCAGTTCCGCTGACTTAGTGCTGGTCAGTAAAAACGACTTATTGGCCGACCATGAACACCAAAAAGTCACCAACTTCATACAAAATACCATTGCCAATGAAGTAAAAATCTTGCCGATGATCAATGGTCATATTGACCCTCGACTTATCCTCGGTATCGGTGCCGCGACTGAACAGCGTATTGAACAAATTCATACCCATCATGACCATCACCATACGCATGATAAGAAACATCATCATGCTCATGAGGCGTTTTGCTCGGTGAGCATCCAATTGCCTGAAGTTAATAGTCAGCAATTGCAAGATGTGATTAAACAGTTGATTGCCGACCATCACATTTATCGCGTCAAAGGATTTGCGGCCATTCATGGCAAACCCATGCGTCAAGTGATCCAAGCTGTCGGGCCTCGGCTGGAAACCTACTTTGATCGATTGTGGCAAGCCGATGAAGCCAAAACCGGTCGATTGGTTTTTATCGGAAAAACCTTAGACCAAGCGGTCATTGAACAATCCCTGTTAAGCGCAACGGCCTAACCAACAATATGCATTTATTGAGCGCTAAACCCGGTGGTTATAACGATGAAGAAGGCATTATCGATCTGCAACAAACGCCGGGTGATATTATCATTATTGCCTCACAAGATAACCTGCTGGCGTCGCTGGCTCACATCGCTAATACGTTACCCAACGACTACCCCACCATTCGACTGGCCAATCTGCTGCATTTAACAAGACCCGCCGCTTTTGACTTATACTCGCATAAAGTCTTAAGCCAAAGTCGCCTGATTATTGTCTCATTGTTGGGCGGCAAAAGTTATTGGCCGTATGGTATTGAGCAACTGGAAATACTCGCTAAACAATACCAGATACCGGTCGCCATATTACCCGGTGATGATCAGCCTGATGCTGAATTACTGCATTACGGAACCATTGAGCCACAAGATCAATGGCAATTATGGCGCTATCTGCGCGAAGGCGGAACGCGTAACATTCGGCATTTTTTTTATTTTATCGGTCATCGGTTTTTTGAGCGTAACGACAGTTTCGAATCCCCCAAACCACTGCCCGCCACCATTGTGTATCACCCACGCCATAAAGAGACGAGCTTACCCCAGTGGCAATCGCAATGGCACGCGGATCAACCGGTCGTCGCATTAATTTTTTATCGTTCTCATTTTCAGTCCGGCAATACTCAAGTCTTTGATGAATTCATCCATATTTTAACTGAGCATGGCATGAACCCATTACCCATAGCGGTATTGTCGATTAAAAATGCCGCCTGTATGGAAATGATCAACCATTTATGCGAAACCGCTGGAGTCTCATTGGTTTTGAACACCACTGGATTTTCTGCCGCCAACTATTCTTCAGACGGTGGTTATACCACCCACCACAATCATTGTTTTTCCATCAATCGTCCAGTACTACAAGTTATTTTATCCAGCAGCAGCCAAGAAGATTGGCAAAACCAATACCAAGGTTTACGAGCACGAGATATCGCAATGCATGTCGCCTTGCCCGAAATGGATGGTCGGATTATCTCTCGCGCCATCAGTTTTAAAGCCGCGATTAGCCAAAATACACGGACACAATCCGATATTATCCATTATCAGCTTGAGCCTGATCGTGGCCATTTTGTGGCCCAGCTTGCTAAAAACTGGACGCAATTACAAACCCTGCCTAATGACAAAAAACGCATCGCCCTGATATTAGCCAACTATCCCACCAAGGATGGACGCATCGGTAATGGCGTCGGCTTAGATACGCCAAAATCCGTGATTAATATTCTTCGAGCATTGCAATCTGAGCATTATCCTATCAGTGATATCCCTGAACAGGGTGACGAACTCATTCAGCGTTTATTGGCCTATGTCACCAATGATACCGATCAGCTTAACCTGCGCTATTGTTCACAAAGCCTCACATTACAACAATACCATGAATATTTTTCCCAACTCCCCCAAGTCAACCAAGCGGCGGTATTAGCACGTTGGGGTACGCCGAAAAACGATCCCAAAGTACGTCAAGGCCGCTTGATGGTCGCTGGCATTCGGCTCGGACTCACCTTTGTCGGTATCCAACCCGCACGTGGTTATAATTTAGATGTCAGCGCCACTTACCATGACCCAGATTTAGTGCCGCCGCATAGCTATCTGGCCTTTTATTTTTGGATTCGCCATAGCTATCAAGCCAACGCCATCATCCATGTCGGTAAACACGGCAACCTGGAATGGTTGCCCGGCAAAAGTCTCGCCCTGTCCTGTCAATGCTGGCCGGAAGTGGCCCTGGGACCCTTGCCGCACTTTTATCCTTTTATTGTCAATGACCCCGGTGAAGGCAGTCAGGCAAAACGACGCGCCCAGGCAGTAATTATCGATCATTTGACGCCCCCCATGACCCGCGCCGAAAGTTATGGCGATATGCTAACCTTAGAACACCTGCTGGATGAATATTATCAAGCGCTCGACTTAGATAAGCGGCGCGCCAACCACGTCAAACAACAAATTTTACAACTTAGTCGCCACTCACATCTCATCCAAGAATTACCACTCGATCAAACAGACGACGAATCCGTCTTGCTCAACCATTTAGATAATTATTTGTGCGAACTCAAAGAAGCACAAATTCGCGACGGATTACATATATTAGGTGAAGCACCCAAAGATCAACAACGCATTGATACACTCATTGCGCTGACTCGCTTCCCTCGCGGCCAACGATTAGCGGAAGAACAAAGTATTCTACAGGCGCTGTGTCTGGACCTTGGTCTCGCCAAAGATTTTAACCCCGTCCATTTTGACGCGGCTGAACCATGGACAGATAAAAAACCTAATTGCCTCCAATCACTCACACCACAAGCCTGGCGCTCGGCTGGTGATACACGGGAACGTCTTGAGCTGTATGCCCAACAGCTTGTCAAAAAAATACTATCACAGCCTGCCTCAGTAAAAAATAGCTTTGACAATTTACCCGCCACCCGACCGGTATTGACTTATATCGCTTCCGATATCTCGCCCAAATTAGATCAAAGTGGAAACGACGAAATTGAAAACCTCATCAACGGATTGGCGAACCAGTTTGTCCCAGCTGGCCCCAGTGGCGCGCCTAGTCGGGGGCGACTCGATGTATTACCAACGGGCCGCAATTTCTATTCGGTAGATACCCGCGCTATCCCCACCCCGGCGGCTTGGCAACTGGGTAAAATTTCTGCAGAACAAGTCGTACAACGTTACATGCAAGAGCATGGTGATTATCCACGCAATATTGGTCTTTCCGTTTGGGGCACCTCAACCATGCGCACTGGCGGCGATGATATCGCCCAAGCCTTCGCGCTCATGGGTATTGAGCCGGTATGGGCGACAGGCAGTAATCGAGTCATTGACTTTAACATATTACCGGCTTTTATCTTGGGACGACCACGGGTCGATGTCATGTTAAGAATATCCGGTTTTTTCCGAGATGCGTTTCCCAATATCATTGGTCTTTATAATAGTGCGGTCAAAGCGCTGGCCGAACTGGAAGAACCGGGAGACACCAATAGCATCCGGCAACATGTACTCGATGACATAGAAAATTATCAACAACAAGGACTCGACCCAGCCAACGCATTCAAGCAGGCACACTGGCGAGTGTTTGGCGCTAAACCCGGCGCTTACGGTGCCGGTTTACAAGGTCTAATTGATGAACGCTGCTGGCAAGACAAAACAGATCTGGCAACGGCTTATTTAAACTGGGGAGGGTATGCCTATGATTTAGAAAATACCAACCCCCAAGCCATTGATGTTTTTAAAAATCGCTTGTCCAATCTAGAAATTGTCTTGCAAAACCAAGACAATCGCGAACACGATATTCTCGACTCCGATGATTATTATCAATTTCAAGGCGGCATGAGCAACGCCGTCACTGTGTTATCCGGTCAGCAACCAAGTATTTATCATGGCGATCACTCCAATCCATCGGCACCCAAAATTCGTACCCTCAAAGAAGAACTAAACCGAGTCATTCGCAGCCGAGTCAGCAATCCAAAATGGATTGACAGCATTAAGCGCCACGGTTATAAAGGTGCCTTTGAGATGGCCGCCACCGTCGACTATGTCTACGCTTACGATGCCACCACTGACCTGATTGACGATTACCAATATGGCTTAATCGCAGATAATTATTTACTCGATGAGGTGACTCGGAATTTTCTCATACAGCACAACCCCCATGCCTTAAAAGAAATGGCCGAACGATTATTAGAGGCTATCCAACGAGGATTGTGGCAGCAACCCGGCGAGTACCAAGCTCAATTAGAAGATATATTATTGAGCACCGAACAAAGGCTGGAAGGTGCCAGCTAAACCAACATTGATCAACCCAACATTAGAAAATCACCCAATGATTTTACTATCACCATTTACCCATGACGCAAATCAGGAAAAAAATCTTGCTTCATACGCTGGCAATACGCCGTTAAATTAGACTTAGATAAGGCAATCTCTTTAATAGGCGACTCAATCGGCACCCAAATGATATGGGCTAACATAGCAAACGCCGTGGCATCTAGCAACGTAGCTGTTTTCCCCATCATGTAGTCTTTATCTCGTAAAAAATCAGCAATCGCGATGATATCTTGTATTCCTAAATGATAAACATCATCTTCGCTATATAAACTCATCCCTTGCCCACTGAGATAGCTTTGTATTTGATTACGCATGATGGCAGGAAAAATATTTTGTACACCGGAAGGAAATACACCAAAAAAAGCATTTTTGGTTTCCGGCCAATTTTTTTCATCCACCCAACGACTATACAAACAAGCCCAGTACAAATGATCCTCTAGCATATGCCGCATTGCATGTGAAATCGCTTTTGCCGAACTGGATAAAGACTCATCTAAATCACTTCGGTAAGTGGTCGAAAGATATTCTAAAATCAGCCCTGAATCCGGAAAATCTTGCCCTTTGTCACGAATGTAGGGTAATTTCCCTTTGGGTGCTTTACGAGAATCTGCCATCAATGTCACCTGATAAGGCAACTTCGCCATGCGTAAAAATGTTTCGACCTTCAAACAAAAAGGACTTCCACTCGGTAAATGCCAGGCCGGGGGAAACTGAAATAAGGTAATCATTAATTAAAAAATCCTTCACCGACTAACAACGGAATCTCTCCGCGAAAAAACAGCCATTCCAATCAGTCACACGTGTTGGCGAATATCACGCCAACACGATTCGTACCCTCATAGCTTATGCTAGCCACAGAGCAATGTATATAGCCGATCCTCAAGATAGATTCAGCATTGCCCATAACCCGTCCAATTTTTGATTATCCACGAACAATCAATAAGATAAAATCACATCCACGATTAGAAATTAACCACACGGGATATCCATCAACAAACTATCGTCAGATAAACACTGCATTAATCCATCCTATTTCCACTTCATCTATAAATAATTCTCAATAATGACCGACATTATCAAAGGTCGGAGGGTATTTAAACCTACATTTCGCACCCGTGCATACGAATATCGCAAAAGAATTTGATTTCACATGTTTTTTTATCAATGAACGGCATACCTTAGAGTATTGCCGGGCAAAGAAAAATCCATGTAAAACCATAAATCAAACACTCCCCCATACTCGGGTGCAATAGGTAGGTTTAAATCAAATTTTCGGCATTTTATTTGCTGAACACCCAAAAAAGACGCATTTTTAAAAAGTGTCAAGAATTTGATAGGCATCAATTTAACTACTTAGTGACGGAAATACGCTCATAGCTTGTTAACAGAGAAAGCCGTCCAACAAAGGAAAGACAGATGATAGAAAAGCGAACCCCGTTATTTTTCCTTTTAGCCATCGCTGTTTTCATCAGCGGCTGTAGCGGAAGTGACGAAGCTAATACAAAAGTGGCAAGCGTAAACGTAACCGCATCACCTGGCGAAGTCGTTGCCAACGGAACCCATACAGTCACCGTGATGGCGGCTGTCAAAGATGATCAAGGCGAACCTGTCAGTGGTGCCACAGTCAACTTCACTAGCACACGTGGCACATTTAGCTCCTCAACCAGCGCCACCTCAGCCACCACAGATAGCAACGGCCTCGCTTCAGCCACCTTATCGAGTACCAGCATTGGAAAAGCTGAAGTATTAGCGATTGCCGGCGCATTTAGTAGCTCTTCCAGCATCACCTTTATACAAGATGCCAACGACCAAGTCACCTACTTATCCTTAAGTGCAAGCCCTAATGAAATCAACGCCCAATCGGCGGGCACTGTATTATTAACTGCCGAAGTCAAGGATGGTGAAAATCCACTGACTAATGTTGATGTAAAATTTGAGACAGATTTTGGTTCTTTAACCAGTAGCTCAAAAAGCACCAACGAAAATGGTATCGTGTCAGTAGGACTCAATAGCAACACGGCGGGTATCGCTACGATTAACATATCAGCCGGCGGCTTCAATCAATCAGTGACCGTTAAATTTATCGAAGATGTCAGCGGTCAGGTGGCCAATATTACGTTGGGTTTTAATAAAGACGAAGTGGTTGCAGACGGCATCAGTAAAATTCTCATCACCGCCACCACACTTGATACGGGTGGCAATATTGTAGTCGGCGCTCCTATTCAATTCAAAACATCACTCGGCGACTTAACACAAGATATGCAACTGTCATCCTCCAATGGCACCGCCTCAGTAGAAATCAGTAGTAGTGAAGTCGGACAAGCCGACATTATCGTCTCAGTCGATCAAATAGAGAAAATACAGTCGGTCACATTTTTTGCGGAAGATAATCAAATACAAACCATCCCACCAAGCACCATGTCGTTGTCCACCTCCAAAATAAGCGTCACGTCCAATAATGCAGAACAAGCCAAAATTACTGCCACATTATTGGACGTTAACAATGCGGTTTATCCCAGCGCCTTTGTCAGATTCAAAGCTGACGGTGGGCAACTCAGCCAATCCAGTGTGACTTCTGATGAAAATGGTGAAGCCTCGATTTTTTTCTCATCCGGCTCCAGTGACCCATCCAACCGTATCGCTACCGTTACAGCTATCTCCGGTAGCTTAGAAAAACAAATACCGATCCAAGTAATAGGTTCCAGCGTTATCGTTAAAAGTAACTCTAGTTCACTCATCATAGATCTAGATAATCCAGACAATTTCAACGAAAAAAATGAGAACCTGAGTCTTATTGCTAGCAATAGCAATGGCGATCCAGTGTACGATACTGATATTCTCGTAGTCGTATCGAGTCCCAAAGCTAATAGCGCGACTTTATCTCTCGAAGAAGGGAAAATAGATAATCCTGAAGACATGAAAAACATCAACAATAACAAAGTAGAAATTAATGGCGTCAAAACAGACATAGACAAAGATGACTTTATAATAGAAATAAACGAAGGAAAAACTGATATTAATGGTCGCTTTGAAGTCACTCTCACCGCCGCATCTGCTGGCACGGTCACGGTCACAGCCATCGCACTCAACACATCTTACTCCAAAAAATTTACCATTAATGAAATCACACAAGCTTTTCAAATCACTGCGCCAACCGATGAACGAGAAGATAGCGATGTGAATAGCAAGCTAGTCATTAATGTGAAAGCACCTAGCCCCACTACCGAAGTCACTTTTATCACCTCTTTAGGTACGTTATTGGGCGAAATTGACAGTGGTAATAAAATAACCCAGGCCGTTGTTAATGGAGTTACCAGCGTAGAACTCACCTCCACAGTCGGAGGCACCGCTACCGTGGAAGTATTTGACAATAATGATAATTCAATTATGGATCGATTGATTGTCGATTTTTCGGCACCCGCCATAGAAGCAAAATATATCACCATTCAAGCTGACCGTAACGTGATACCACTGAAAGTCGGTGAACTCAATTATGAAGCAAAAATCACAGCTCAAGTGTTTAACACCTATGACTTCCCGGTACGCAATGCCACGGTATGGTTTACCATCGAAAATGCCACCGGTGGGGGTGAATTCTTATCACCGGTTTATGGGACCACACTATCGGACGGCAGTTTTGAAACCACCTTTAACTCCGGTACCATCAGTTCCACGCCGGAAGGTGTCATTATTAAAGCCCGCGTTATTAACAACGGTATCGAATTTACCGATGCCATTCCCATTGTCATTGGTGGCACCGCCGGTTCCGTCGTCGTGGGTCGCAGCACTACGCTTTCCTCCATCAATGAAAACACCGCCTATAGTATGCCTATGTCCGTATTAGTCGCTGACTCCAATGGTAATCCTGTTGCGGGTACTACCGTCAGTTTAAGCGCCTGGCCCAACGGTTATTACAAAGGTTACTGGGAGCCAGTTTACAATGCTACAGGTGATATTGTTCGATGTATTCGACGTCCCACTTCACTTATGATTAACAATGAAGATATTAATAAAAATCTGATCATGGATCTAGGAGAAGACATTAATAACAATGGGATCATGGATCTAGGGGAAGACATTAATAACAATGAGATCATGGATCTAAGGGAAGACGTTAATAACGATGGCACGTTAACACCCGAAAATTCAGCAGCGGGTACCTTGCCAGATATACTTATCACGGATAAAAATGGCTTAGCCACCTTCAATTTAGTGTATTTGAAACATTATTCTGCCTGGGTGGAAAGTCAAATCCGAATCAGCACCATGGTACAAGGTACTGAAACCACCTCGGTATTGAATTTTATATTAACTCCCCTGGAAGACGATGTTAAAGCCTGCTCCTTACCTGATTCCCCATTTGGCAATGAATTGGCCGATGAAACACTCGATGTAAAACCTGGCACCACTCTACTCAAAGAAGGGGATTCCACCACCGTTATCGCTAGTGGCGGAACAGCTCCCTATCGATTCTTTGTCGAAAAACCAGGGGTGGCTATCATCAATGAAACGACCGGTGTCCTCACCACCATTGCTCCGGGCAATGTCACCGTCATCGCTGTCGATAGCAATGATGTGATTGGCTACAGTAAGGTGATCACCGTATATGGTTCCACCGCTGTCGATGAATCACTCGATGTGACGCCTGGCACCACTTTACTGAAAGAAGGGGATTCCACCACCGTTAACGCCAGTGGCGGAACAGCTCCTTATCGATTCTTTGTGGAAAATACAGGGGTGGCTACCATCAATGAAACGACCGGCGAACTCATCACCATCGCTCCAGGCAACGTCATCGTCATTGCTGTCGATAGCAATGATGTGATTGGCTACGGCAAGGTAATCACGGTATATGATTCCACAGCCAATGGAACACTCGATGTGGCACCTGACACCACTCTACTCAAAGAAGGGGATTCCATCACCGTTAACGCCAGTGGCGGAACAGCTCCCTATCGATTCTTTGTGGAAAATACAGGTGTTGCCACCATTGATTCGACCACAGGTATACTTACCACCATTGCCCCAGGTAGCGTCACCGTCATTGCCGTTGATAGCAATGATGTAATTGGCTACAGTAAGGTGATCACGGTATATGATTCCGCAGCCAATAGAATACTAGTGCTTACATCCAGCACCATATATCTACAGACTGGCGGCGATACCACAACCGTCGGCGCTAGCGGTGGAACAGCTCCCTATCGATTTTTTGTGGAAAAATCAGGTGTTGCCACTATTGATTCGATCACCGGCGTACTCACCGCCATTGCCCCAGGCAGCGTCACCGTCATCGCTGTCGATAGCAATGATGTGATTGGCTACAGTAAGGAGATCACGGTATATGAATAAACCATCTTTACCTTAAAAACTAAAAAGGGTCCCTCGGGACCCTTTTTTTATCTTGGTGATAAAACTTCATCAATACAGAATAACAGAGCGAATACTGCGCCCTTCATGCATTAACTCAAAAGCTCGATTAATATCCGATAATGGCATAGTGTAAGTGACTAATTCATCCACTTTTATCTCACCTTGCAGGTACTGCTCGACATAACCAGGTAACTCAGTCCGCCCTTTCACACCACCAAAGGCGGTGCCTTTCCAGGTTCGGCCCGTCACTAAATTAAAAGGGCGCGTTTGAATTAGTTCGCCGGCACCGGCCACTCCAATGATAATAGACTCCCCCCAGCCTAGATGACAACATTCCAACGCTGAACGCATCATATCTACATCACCAATACATTCAAAAGAATAATCGACCCCACCATCGGTGAGATCCACAATGAATTGCTGGATAGGTATATCATACGCCTGCGGATTCACCACCTCGGTGGCACCGAGTAATTTCGCCATTTCAAATTTATCGGGATTGGTATCAATCGCAATAATCCGCTCGGCTTTAGCAAGCACTGCTCCTTGAACCACACTCATGCCAATGC
>VAPK010218774.1_pt1 | contig 14035 bp, 10 predicted proteins | sample 3395031 | NCBI WGS metagenome assembly VAPK01 (sample SAMN08290443, study PRJNA428436) | hydrothermal vent metagenome | isolation source: Deep-sea hydrothermal vent chimney 1 | place: Pacific Ocean: Juan De Fuca Ridge | reverse complement strand
TAATCTGTATTCTCCCGGAAATCTTGTAGCAAAGATAATATCAAGTATATATTTCTCTATTTTTTCATCCATATAGACCTCTTTTACCGATTCGCGTGCTTTTATAATTTGCTCTATAGAAACAACTTCGTTTACCGTATCAAAACCTCCCGATAAATTCTGTCTCATAATGATCTGTTCATCATTCAATTTAGGGTAGTCAATTACAGTTTTTAACATAAACCGGTCAACTTGTGCTTCAGGCAAAGGATAAGTACCTTCCTGTTCGATAGGGTTTTGTGTCGCCATTACTAAAAATGGAGCCGGTAATTTAAAAGTTGTATCACCTATCGTTACCTGGTGTTCTTGCATGGCTTCGAGCAGAGCCGACTGCACCTTAGCGGGGGCACGGTTAATCTCATCTGCCAAAACAAAGTTTGCGAAAATCGGACCTTTCTTAATAGAGAAGTCGTTTTCTTTCATGTTAAAGATCATGGTTCCAATTACATCGGCAGGTAATAGATCGGGGGTAAACTGTATTCTACTAAAAGATCCTTTCACAGCTCTTGATAAGGTGTTGATCGCTAATGTTTTTGCTAAACCAGGCACCCCTTCCAATAAAATATGACCGTTACCCAACAAACCGATAAGTAATCTTTCCAACATATGTTTTTGTCCAATAATTACCTTATTCATTTCTAGTTGCAACAAGTCAACAAAGGCACTTTCTTTCTCTATTTTTTCATTGATTGCTTTAATATCAATATTTGTATTTTGTATATCCATTTTATAATTATAATTGAATTAATTTAAAACACTACAAGGGCAACAAATCTAATAGATAGATTAGTTTTTTCTTGTTAAAATTTGGTTAAATAACAAAAATTTAAAAACTCGCCTTTCAGCGAGTTTTTAAACGAATTCTTTGTTGCTAATATTGTTCTTCCTTATTTGGGAAATCTTTTGATTTTACATCTGAAATATAGCTTTTAAAAGCATTTCCCATTTCGGTATATAAATCTAAATATCTTCTTAAAAATCTCGGGCTAAATTCATGGGTCATTCCTAACATATCATGAGTGACCAATACTTGTCCGTCAACTCCATCTCCTGCCCCAATTCCAATAACAGGAATAGATATGCTTTCTGCAATTTCTTTTGCTATTTTCGATGGAACCTTCTCTAAGACCAAGGCAAAACAACCTAGCTTTTCTAATAACTTGGCATCACTTTTTAATTTTTTAGCCTCTTCTTCTTTTTTTGCCCTAACCGTGTAGGATCCAAATTTATATATCGATTGTGGTGTTAAACCCAAATGACCCATCACAGGAATTCCGGCTGATAAAATTCTGGACACAGATTCAGCAATTTCTTCACCTCCTTCTAATTTAACAGAATGCCCTCCCGACTCTTTCATAATTCTAATTGCAGATGACAAAGCTTTTCTTGAATTACCTTGATAGGTTCCAAAAGGAAGGTCAACTACAACTAAACATCGTTCAATGGCTCTTATTACCGAAGCGGCGTGATAAATCATTTCATCAAGGGTAATGGGTAAAGTTGTTTCATGACCAGCCATTACATTGGAAGCTGAATCACCAACCAAAATAACATCTATTCCCGCATGATCAACAATTTTGGCCATGGTATAATCGTATGCAGTTAGCATAGCAATTTTTTCACCATTCGATTTCATTTCTACCAACGATTTGGTAGTTATTCTTTTGTATTCTCTTTTAATTGCCGACATAGTATTTTTATTTGCAATACAAAAATAGCAAATATTTAATATAGCCTCTTATTTCTTGTTAACTTCTTCAACAACTCGAACTAATTTTGGAAAAATTGACGGGGCAAGATTCTTTACAGGATCGTAAAGCACAGAATTATTTACCTTCTTTTTACTTACAAATTGAAGCGATCCATTAATTTGATCATAAACGATAAATACAATACTCAAAATCAAAGCGTATTTCAAAATACCAAAAATTGCGCCAAGCATTTTATTAAATATTCCTAATGAAGCGGTTTCCGCAATTTTTGTCAAGGTCTTTCCCAAAAAAATCAAGGCCAATAAAATAATGAGAAAAGTTCCTGCAAAGGCAACTATTTGTATCATTGACTCATCCCAATCTACTCTGCTCTTTAAAATATTTGATAAGTAATAGGAAAAATGAATAGCTCCATATATACCTAATATTAAGCCAACTAAAGATGTGATTTCTATAAAAAGGCCTTTGATGTATCCTTTTATCAATCCGAATAAAAGTATTACCGAAATAACGATATCAATCGTGTTCATTGTTTCTTATTAAAATTTAAATATACTCTTTATCTCTATATAAATATAAAAGGAATAACAAATAAAAAGGTATTAAACCTCAGGACAAGCCCTGAACACAATAATAGGAATCGACCCAAGGGTCGAGGTCTTTAACCTAGATCCCGCTGAAAAAGCGAGATTAGCCTGCCTTTGCCGGTAGGCAGGTTCGACTAACAATAAAAAATCTTTCTCTTTCTTGTTAATATTATTTGTTAAACTTCTAACACTTCAATTTTTTTGTCTATATAAACCAACAATTTTTCTTCAACTTCATATTTCATATTTTGCAAAGAAAGAGCGTAATTATTAATTTGCCGTTCATGTTTTTTTTCCGGTTTACCAGTTTTATAATCAATTATAGTAACTTTATTCTCGTTAAAATTCAATCGGTCGGGAATCCATATTTGTTTATCCTCTGTTAATATTTCTCTTTCTGTAATAATTTTACCTGTATTTTGAAAATACTTATTCAATCTTTCATGATTTACTAATTCAATTAGTGTTTTTGCAATTAAAATTCGATTTTTCTCATCTATTAAACCAGCGTTTATTTTTTGATCAATTGCAAAATTAATATCTGATTCAACATAAATATCTGCCATTAGCTCATGAACTAAATTACCAAATTCAATTGCCTCGTTTCTCCCTGTATCTAACCTTATTGAAAGGTTTGTAACAATATTAATTTGATGATCTTTCCATGATGAGCTAATAAAATCTTTTTGAAATTCAACTCCTAAATTAATTTTCTCCTTTTTAGATTTTCTTTCTTTTGCCCCAAATTCATATACTAATCTATCTTCTTGCCATGCGCCCTGGCTCTTTAAAAAATCAATGAAAAAATGAGAATACAATTTCAATCTATCTCTAACTTTTTTGTTTTCCGAAATAATATATAATTGTTCTTTAGCTCGTGTTAGGGTAACATATAATAAATTAAAATTATCCAATTCTAACTCTTCCTGTTGTTCATTAAATAATTTTTTTCCATATTTCCCTGTGTTTTCAATTTTAGATGAAGAGCTAACCAATATACTTTCAAAACCTTTGTAAAGATCATTGTCTAAATCATCATACCATGCTTTAGGAGATATCTGAGAATAAATATCAAGATCATAAGGAAATATAACAACCGGAAACTCCAATCCCTTTGCTTTATGAATAGTCATTATTTGAACAGCATTTTTATTGTTGGAAGATATTAAGCTTAAGTTCTCTTTTTTCTGTTCCCAATAGTCTAAAAACGCAATACTATTTTGAGATTTTCTTTGCGTATAATCAAACGCAAAATCAAGAAAAAATTGAATGTGTGCATCCGGTTCAACCGCAAGTTTAAAATTTCTAATTATCTCTTCAATACTTTCATAAAAAGGGCTATCATAAAAATTTTGCACATTACAATAAATTTGATAGGCCTCTAGTTCTTTAAAAAAAATATGAAAATTAGATCTTAGATGTTTAAAAATGAAATCGTGCTTATCAATATCAATTTTTAAATGGTGAAATAAAAACGCAACAATTTTAAATTTAGCATCCTTATTATTTGAGTTTTTTAAATAATATAACAGGTTTATAATAAAATCAACTTTAGCATTATTTTTAATCAATAATGTTTCAGAACTAACGATTTCTATTCCCTTTTCACTCAGGAAATTAGCAATTGCAATTCCTTGATCTTTTTTTCTTACCAATATGCTAATTTCATTTCTGTCAAATTCATTATCTAAATCTAAAATAGTTTTATACACATTTTGAGGAAACAGTTCGTCTCTTTCTTCTACATTTTTACATTCTTCTAAAAATTTTAGATTCACATAACCTCCCGTTTTTGAATTATATTTTTGACGATTCCCGAGTTTATACAAATTCTGATACGACTCTTGTTTAAAGTATTTAGATATATGTGTGAAAAACTTATTATTAAAATCTATTATTTCAGAATAACTCCTATAATTAGTATCTAAATTTTGTATATCCTTTTTAATTTGAAAGGGATTATTCTTAATCAAATTACCTTCAAAAGATAAAGAAATGAACTGCTCTGCTTTCCCACCACGCCATCTATAAATGGCTTGTTTGGCATCACCAACCAATAAAGCACTTGTATTTTCCTGACTCAAAGAATTATCAATTAAAGGAATCATATTTTCCCATTGCAAAACAGAAGTATCTTGCATTTCATCAATAAAAAAATGTTTGAATTTTTCACCTAACTTTTCATATATAAAAGCTGCTGGTTGTCCTTTTAAATGATCACTAATAATTTGATTGAATTCGGCATTAAGTCTTATATTATTATTCTGTTTTATCTCTTCTAAGGCTTTATTTATTGAGTTAATAATTGCTAAAGGAATTAAATTGCTTAAAATTAATTTATTAAGAAAATACCTTTCGTGTACAATTTTAGCCTCTTTATATAGTTCTAATAAATTTTCTATGATCTGATCTATTTTTGCTTTTATTTCGGATGGTTTATTCTTATTATAAAATAGATTTATTTCTATACTTTTTGGAAGTCCTTTTTCTTTTTGAAAGCTGATTTTAGAAATATCATTGCTTAAATTTTGAAAGAATTTAGGAAACTGACTATAATAGAAATCTTTATGAGAAATTTCCATTTCACTTATTAAACTTAAGCCTGTATTACCTATGTCATCAAATTGTTTTTCTGTTTCAATTTGTTCCTTTTTAATTTTTAATTCCAAAGACTTAAAATCGTTGAGATTTTTGTTTTCCAGTTTTTTTATTTGCTCAGAATAATTTTCACTCAATAAAAGTTTCGATATTTCGAATAACTCTCTGCTTATATCCCAAGATTTATCTTCCAATGTTTTTTGCTTCGCGAAAGAGACTAAAATTTTTGTGAGTTCAGTATCAATTCCAATTTTTGAAATAATTACATCTATTGTTTCTTTTAAAATTGAATTTGCATCTAATTCTACTTCAAAATCAACAGACATTCCAAGATCATACGCAAAAGACTTGATCAATTTATTGGTAAAACTATCTATGGTCTTAATATGGAAAGCAGAATAATTTTGTAATATAAATTGCAAAATTCTTTCTGATCTGCTTCTAATTTTATCTTTTTTTAAACCGGTTTCAGATATAATCAATTCAAACATGTGATTGGATTCATCACTAATATCATATTTTGAAAATTCATTTAGGTTTTCCAAAACACGTTCCTTCATTTCTCCTGCTGCCTTATTTGTAAATGTTACAGCCAAAATTCTTTTAAACAAGTACAAATCATCACTTTGCAATAATATTTTTAAATATTCTTTTACCAAAGTAAAGGTTTTGCCACTGCCGGCAGATGCATTGTAAACCTGAAATGATGATTGTTTGCGCAATTGATTTATTTTGTATAAATGTAGTGAAAATTAAATTTTATCATTATCATTGTCTGATAATTTCAAGGTCTATTATATTAGTATTTGATCGTCTTAAAATTATCTAACTACTAACTAGAAAAAGCAATTTATTTTTATAATATAATTTAAAAATTTATAATGAAAAATGCTTTTCTAACCTCATTTTTATTATTCACTTTTTCCTTTTGTCTGTATTCCCAAAAAGATACAGAAAATAAAAAATTATCATTTACAGGTGATTTCAGATTTAGAGTAGAACAAGATTGGGATGTAAAAAAACCGGATGGAACTTTTAAAGATAATCGAAGTCGATTGAGATACCGGTTTAGGTTTGGTATGAATTATCAATCAACAGATTGGGCAAGCTTTGGTATGCGTATTCGTACGGGTTACAGGAATAATCAGCAAGATCCTCAAATCACTTTAGGTTCTGATTTTGGTGAATTTAGTACTTTACCGATAGGGTTTGAGAAAATATTTTTTCGAGCAGATTATAAATGGTTTTCGGGATGGCTCGGTAAAAACACCTTTCCATTTGAAAAACAAAATGAACTTTTTTGGAGTGATAATGTTTATCCCGAAGGTGTCTTTTTGAGTGCTAAATACGAAACTAATTCGAATATAATAGAATCACTAAAATTGAGTATGGGTCACTTTATAATTGGTACAGGTGGAACTTCTTTTGATCAGGATCGTTATTTTCAAGGAATTCAATTACTAACAAATCATTGGAAAAACAGATTGAAAATATTTCCTTCGTTTTACTATTTTAAAAAAATGCCAAATATACCTGATGGAAATGAAACCTATAATCTTAATTATTCAATTGTTCACTTGGGAACAAAAGTGAAAATTATTGAAAATCCATTTGTTTCAATAGGGGTTGACTTATACAAAAATATAGAAAATCTAAATGAAAACGATTCTATTCCCAATCAGTTTCAAGATCAGAAAAAAGGAGTAATCATAGGTTTATCTGTAGGGGATTTTAAAAAGAAAGGTGATTGGACCGTTCAGGCCTATTATACCTATCTTGAAAAATACGCTGCAGTTGATTTTTTAGCACAAAACGACTGGACAAGGTGGGATTATTCAAATCAAGGTTCTCCGGCAGGAAGGTTGACCAATTTTAAAGGCCTAGAATTGAAGGCCGGTTATGTTATCAATAATAATTTTAAGATAAACATGAGGTATTTTATTGTAGATCAATTAATTCCTTTCGGTATTTCAAATGAAACAGGAAATAGAATACGTTTTGATCTGGATATCGGTTTTTAGATATTTTGTTTGTTTTTATTTATCTTTTTTTTCATAATATTCCAACTAAATCCGGCCGAAATATAATTCATTGTATAATTTAAACCGGTACCAAATGAAAAATCCAATTGAAAATTATCCTGTAACAAATAAGTAATTCCAGCATCAAAATTTGCCAAATGCTCATCAAAAATACCAATCTCACCGTAGGGTTCTACATAAACTGCCATTCTTTCAGTTACAGAAACTCCTAAAGCTATGGAGTAGGTTAAAAAGCCGTTGTCAATTCCAAAATTATTGTACCCAAAGTTATATCCCAAATTAATTCTATCATTTAATTGATGAGAAATAGATAATTTGTTAATCGTGCCAAATTTTTCAAAAGACAAATCCTTTGATCCTGTAGGGACCACTAAATGAGATAAAAATGCTATTTCTGTATTGATATTTTCTCTTTTAAGGATTTGTATTTTCGCCCCTACCTCCAAATCCGCAATACCAGATATTTCTTTAGAATTGGTTTTATTTTTGATATGGATATATTGATTTACAATTCTAATTTCAATGTCCTTAGTCAGACCATACCGAAAAAGTGTTGTCGGGCCTGAAAATACTCTTAAAGAAATACCATCATTTTCTACAAAACTCAGCATTACTCCACTCTCAATTTGTAAACTTCCCTTTGGTATGGTTGATGAGCTTTCTGTTTGATCTGGTCTGTCTGTTATAATTTCTTGCGCCATGATAGGAAAATTTAAAATAAACATTAGAAATATAATCCCTCTCTTTATTAAAAGCATTTTACAAATTATAAATTGAATTAAAAATCGTTATATATTAGGAAAATAACCGCCATATTTGAGCGACTAAAAATGTAATAACAAAGCCCATAATAACCGGAAGTATAGAGGCAACAACTGTCCATTTTACACTTTTAGTTTCTTTGTAAATAGTATAGATTGTAGTACTACATGGATTATGTAATAAGCTGAATAACATTAAATTAACTGCAGTCAGTAAAGTCCATCCTCCAGCGTTTAAAATAGAAGCCGTTTCGCTTGCCGAGTCTAATTCGAACATCACACCGGCTCCTTCACCACCAGCTATACCGGCCGCCATAACCGTTAACATCAAAATAGTTGGAATTACAATCTCATTTGCAGGAATGGCTACTATATAAGCCAATAGAATAACTCCGTTTAGGCCCAATAAAAATCCAAAACTATCTAAAGAATTAATAACCCAGGTTGCAATGCTTTCATTACCAATATAAATATTTGAAATTAACCAAATAACTGCACCTGCAGGTGCTGCAAAAATAATAGCTCTCCATAATACTATTAGAGTTCTATCAATAATAGAAGTGTACACCGTCTTCCAAAATCTAGGAGGTCTATATGGAGGAAGCTCTAAATTAAAAGTTGAAACTTCTCCTTTTAAAACTGTTTTTGACAAAGAATAAGATACTAAGAACATAAAAAATATTCCCAATACAGCTATTCCGATTACCGCAAATAAAGAAGCAATTCCCGAAAATGATTCGGGAACAACAGCTCCAATAAAAATTGTAGCAATCAAAATTTGAGTAGGCCAACGACCGTTACATAAAGAAAAGTTATTGGTAATAATAGCGATCAATCTTTCTCTAGGGCTATCAATAATTCTGGTGGCTACAACTCCTGCCGCATTACACCCGAAACCCATACTCATGGTTAAGGCCTGCTTACCATGTGCACCAGATTTTCGAAATAAATCATCCATATTAAAGGCCACTCTGGGTAGATAGCCAAAATCTTCTAATAGAGTAAACATCGGAAAAAATATGGCCATTGGTGGTAACATAACAGCAATAACCCAGGCAATTGCCAGATAAACTCCGTCAATTAAAAAGCCATCTAACCACCAGGGTAGACCAATGTTCATAGATAAATCTTTAAGATAGGGATGAAAATTATCCAACAATAAATTGGCCAGCATAGACGATGGGTAATTTGCTCCTTCGATAGTCAACCAAAGTATAACACCAAGTACCAAAAACATAATAGGGAAACCCCATGTCTTACTCGTTACGATTTTATCAATTTTACTGTCGAGTCTAAATTTTTTATTTTTATTTTCTATTGTTATAGAAGAACTGGCAATATCAGAAGCATCGGCATAAATACCCTCGGTAAGGTTATCGTGAAAATCATCACCAATCTGCCAGCGCAGATCTTGAGAAAGGTTTAGTAATTTATCTATTGTATTTTCACTCATAATTAGACCAGTTCACCCGATTTTAAAGCTTTGACAATTCTTTCATCTCCTTCCAATAATCTTAAGGCTATCCACCGGCTGTTGACGATAGCTGGAAAATGTTTTTCTATTTCTTTACTTAATTTTTGAATTGCATCTGATATTGCAGGAGGAACATTTTTTAATCGATGTGGTTTACATTTTATTTTTCCTGATGCAACTTCACTAATGGTTTGGATCAATTCTGGAATTCCTTTTGAAAATCTGGCACTTGTCGCAACCACAGGAATTCCAAGATCTTTTGCTAAGGTTCTGGTATCAATCTCAATGTTATTCCGTTCGGCTTCATCCATTAAGTTCAAACACAAAACTGCTTTATCTGTTATTTCTAAAATTTGCAGAACCAAATTTAAATTTCTTTCCAATCTTCCTGCATCAACAACGATAACTGTAACATCCGGTTTTCCAAATAAAATAAAATTTCTGGCAACCTCCTCATCCTGTGAGGTTGAGAGTAACGAATAAGTTCCTGGAAGGTCGATTAGTTTATATTTTTTTTCCTTGTAAGAAAAGGCTCCTTCAGCCCTAACTACAGTTTTTCCTGGCCAGTTCCCTGTATGTTGCCTCAATCCGGTGAGGGCATTAAATACAGTACTTTTCCCTGTATTGGGATTTCCTGCCAAGGCAATAATAAAATTAAAATTATCTGTATGGATACCGAGTTTTTTCAATCCTTTAGCATCGAATTGAGAACAAGTTTCACATGGGCTTGTATTTTTCTTCATCACATTAGATCTTTTTTATTAAAATTTTTGAAGCCTGATCATTTCTCAGAGCAATGCTTGTCCCTTTAATGAGATAAGCTATTGGATTTTTCAACGGACTCATTAGATCTATACTTATTTCGGCATTTCTTACAAAACCAAGGTCTAATAATCTACGCCTGTTTTCACCTCTGCACTCTTTAGAAATACCAATTATTAAAGCAGTTTCTTCTATTTGTAAATTAGATAATCGAATTAAACTATCTTCCATCACCATCTCTTTATCTAATTGAGAAACAGTAATGTTTGCAGCCACTATTGGTGCCAAAATAAATTCTTCCCCTTCTGCGAAAAACAGAACTCTATTGGCATTGTTTTCTATAACCCTGATCTGAGACCCAATATGAATATTTGCAGCTAATATTTGTTTGTAAATCACATCTGGTTCATCTTCAATATGGCTAATTCTACCAATACTTTTTTCTGCTAAAGAAGACAGTGCGACACCATCTAACTTTGCAATTTTACCTTTATTTGTTGGAATTGGATCTCCATGGGGATCGTACATCGGGTTGCCCAACTGGGTAGCTAAAAGATCTGTTTCTTCATGATTTAATCGATGCTCCATTTGCTCGGCTCTGTCATGCCATTCTTTCTTGTCAAATCCCGTTTTTTCGGCTAAATACTTTTCCCATAATCTATGAACCCGAACAATTCGCAAAGCGTATTCTCTGCCACTCTCTGAAAGCTTTAAGAAATCTTTTTCAACAAATATTAATTTATTTGCAGTCATTCTATTAATGGTTTTAATGATTAAATCATCATCAAAATCTAAAGTGCTGGTTAAGTTGTTGATATCAATGTCTCTAAGCGAATTTTCACTATGGTAAATTTGCTTTAGAACATCTTCGGTAATTGTTTTCTCATTTGTTCTCCTATTCTTTTTAACTATCCAGAACCATCCATTCGTTGGTCTAAAAATTAAATAGACTATCAAAACAGTTATAAAAAAAATCAATAATGTCTGTAAGGGACTATACATATCTATTTTTTATAATTCAAATATAGTTTTTCAGCAATTTTTTTAGTGATCATCATTCTATTATTTCCAGTTTCAATGTGCATTGAATTATCGAATGGTTCAATATCAACAACTTTAATTTTAACACCAATAGCCAATTTTTTATTATTTAAAAATTTTAAAAAGGGCTCTGAAGAATCTTTAACACTTTCCAAAACACCTTCATCTCCAACTTTCAATTTAGAAATATTAACAGATTTCTTTTTAATAATATTTCCGTAAGTATCCGGAATTGGATCACCATGTGGATCAAATTTTGGGTGCCTTAAGTAAAAATCTAATCTATCAACTAACATCTCAGATTTAATATGTTCTAATTGTTCTGCTATTTCATGTACTTCATCCCATTTAAAATGTAATTTTTCAACCAAAAAATATTCCCACAATCTATGCTTTCTTACAACTTTTAACGCTACTCTTTTACCCTTGATTGTTAGGTGAACACCTTGGTACTTTTTATAAATCACTAGTTTTTTTGCAGATAATTTCTTTAACATATCTGTAACCGACGATGCCTTGGTTTGTAATTTAGCAGCTAATAAATTTGTGCTAACACTCTGATTTAAATCTATTTCTAAACTATAAATAGATTTTAAATAATTTTCTTCAGCCTGGGTAAACATAAAAATTTCATTTTTGCAAATATAAATATTTTTTTAGACATGTCTAAATTTGTTTTATTAATTTAATTTAAATATTTTTGAAATAGTTTTACTAACTAAATTTTAGTCATCATGAAATTATTGTACTCTCTATTATTTATTTTATTTTTTACCCTCTCTTCTTATTCGCAGAATGCGATTTCAACTTCTCCAATTGAACTTAAAACGAAACGGATTTCCTTAACCAGAGTTGATAATTTTATTTCTAAAAACATAAAAGAAGAAAACATCCCGGGTGGTGTTTTTTTGGTTGCTGAAAAAGGGAAGATTATTTATTTTAAAGGTTTTGGGTCAAAAGAAGATAACACTCCTTTTAAAAAAGATGATATATTTAGAATCGCTTCAATGACTAAAGCAATAACTACTGTAGCAACCATGCAATTAATTGAACAAGGGAAAATTGATTTAAATGATCCTGTTTCTAAATACATTCCTGCCTTCAAAAACACAAAAGTTTTAAACGATTTCCATGAAAGTGATTCATCCTATTCAACTATTCCATTGGATAAAGCCATTACTATTAAAAATTTACTTACTCATACGTCAGGGATATATTATGGAGATTTTGAATCAGGTGACTTAAAAGCAATTTACAAAAAGTATAATATGCTTGGGTTGGGTCTTTCCAGTGAAACTTTAACAACCGAAGAAATGGTTGATAATATTGCCGAAATGCCTTTAGCTTTCCAGCCGGGAACAGCCTGGAAATATGGATTAAATATGGAGGTTTTGGGTAGGGTAATTGAAATAGTAAGTGGACAAAACTTATCTGAATATTTCTATAAAAATATCTTTCTGCCATTAGAAATGAAAGACACCTATTTCTATTTACCCAAAGACAAACAAAACAGATTGGTACAAATGAATTTCCCTGATTCTTTAGATCAGTTGCATTTCGGTACTATTATGAAATATCCCAAATTACCAGACCATGATCATTATGCAGGAGGTGGCGGACTCAGTTCTACCACTTTAGATTATGCAATTTTTTGTATGACTCTAGCTAATAATGGTGAGTTGAACGGTAAAAAAATCTTAAAACCGGAAACCGTACAACTTTTATATGCTGAACAGTTCCCAAAACTCAACGAGGAGAAAAAGGGATTTAGCAATGTAAAAGGAATTGGATTTGGTTTGGGTTTTGCTGTCATTTTGGAAGAAAGACCCATGCTTTGGCCGTTTAGTGCAAACACCTATTTTTGGAGTGGATATTTTAATACAAAATACTGGATCGATCCGGAAAAGGATCTTGTATTTGTTGGTATGACTCAAATATACTCGTTCAAACACAAAAATTTTTGGAATAAACTATATAAAGAACTCTTTAAAGATCTCGATAAATTAAAATAGATCAAACCTAATCTTTAACTCTTTTCCATCTAAGTGTTCCAATCATCCATTTTGGCAGTGATTTGTTCGGATTTCGATTTTTTAAATTAAAGTTCCATCCTAATTTTTTTATAATTGGCAATTTATGTGTTTCAACAAATTCTATAGGTATTCCATCAGGATCTGAAATATATGCAAAATGTCCTGCTGCCTCTCCCATGTCAAAAGAATTGGCACTATCAACTGTAAAAGGAAAGCCTTTTCGTTTCACTTCTTCCCGCAATTTATCCATACCAATGGTATCGAAACAAATATGTATAAAACCCGGATCTCCCCAAATTCTATTCTCATAAATTTCCCTGCCTTTTTCACTTATAAGTTGAACCAATTCAATTTGTGTTGGGCCAAAAAGAGGAGCAAAACCTCCGGTTCGCGGCTCTTTGTGTTTTAATATAACTCTTCTTACTTCTTTTTCTCCTCCCGGTAATCCCGTAAAATCTTCAAACACACCTGTTTTATCAAACACAATTGAATCGTACATTAAAATATCCTGATAAATTTTTAGCGATTCATCTATATTACTTACACCAATTATTGCACCATAGATACCACCATTTACAGAATTTGTATCTTCAAATAAATATTCATCCTCCATAATTTGAAAAATATTTTCAAATGGATCTTTTATAAAAAAATGTGGTTTATTGTCGGGTGAAGTTTCAACATTACTCAATAAATTCAGATGCTCTGAGCTCATAAAATCAAAAGCTATTTTTGTATCCTTGCTCTTTATTTTTGCGACAAAAATACCCAAATCTCCTAATTGAGGTTCGAAAGTAGGCTTTTCAGGAATTTTTCCAGTATGTTGCCAAACCTCCATACCACCTCCCGATTGCATGTTCATAGCTAAAACAGCATATCTTTTTCGAGTTTTGCCCTCTGTATATGGTAGCATTAATTCGGCAACTGCCTCATCTTCAAAAACTCTTATGTCCATTCCGAAATATTTCCGATACCATCGCCATGCT
>VAPK010688088.1_pt1 | contig 14037 bp, 10 predicted proteins | sample 3395031 | NCBI WGS metagenome assembly VAPK01 (sample SAMN08290443, study PRJNA428436) | hydrothermal vent metagenome | isolation source: Deep-sea hydrothermal vent chimney 1 | place: Pacific Ocean: Juan De Fuca Ridge | reverse complement strand
TTACAATGGATTGATTCACCAAGTTTTGCAGAACGTTTGATTGCCTTTGCCGCAGTAGAGGGTATTTTCTTTTCAGGTTCTTTTTGTTCTATTTTTTGGTTGAAGAAAAGAGGCCTGTTGCCAGGACTTACGTTTTCAAATGAATTGATTTCAAGAGATGAAGGTATGCACTGTGATTATGCGGTACATCTTCATAACCATCATTTGATAAATAAAGTGCCCAAAGAACGAATTACAGAGATTCTTGTAGATGCCCTTGATATAGAACGTGAGTTTATTACCGAATCGCTTCCGGTAAGTTTGATCGGTATGAATTCAAAACTCATGACCCAATACCTAGAGTTCGTCACCGATCGATTATTGGTTGAATTAGATTGTGAGAAAGTATACAATGCTACCAATCCATTTGATTTTATGGATATGATTTCCCTACAAGGAAAAACCAATTTCTTTGAAAAAAGAGTTTCGGAATACCAAAAAGCAGGTATTCTCAATAAAGATAAGAACGAGGACGCTCAGAAAATCAGTTTCGACGCGGACTTCTGATTTACGATATATGAGACCTTCGAGGTTCTTAAAAACCTCGAAGGTCTTACCCCAAAGTTTAGATTACAACCCACAAACCTACAAGGTCTTCGATACCTTGCAGGTCATACTGACCAACAAAACGAGAATAACCATTAAAAAGCAAAATTAGAAAATGTATGTAGTTAAAAGAGACGGAAGAAAAGAAGTGATTATGTTCGACAAGATCACAGCCAGAGTACGAAAATTATGTTACGGCCTTAATGGGTTGGTAGACCCCTTAAAGGTAGCAATGCGTGTTATAGAAGGTTTATATGACGGTGTAACCACATCAGAGCTCGATAATTTGGCTGCAGAGATCGCGGCCACAATGACGACGACGCACCCTGACTATGCGAAACTAGCTGCTCGTATTTCTATTTCCAATCTACATAAGAACACCAAAAAATCCTTTTCTGAAACAATGAGGGATCTGCATGTATACGTAAACCCAAGAACGGGTAAAGAAGCTCCTTTAATTGCAGATGAGGTGATGAAGGTTATCACTGAAAACGCAGAAAAATTAGATTCTACCATTATCTATAACCGTGATTTTGGTTACGATTATTTTGGTTTTAAAACATTGGAGCGTTCGTATTTGTTGAAATTGAACGGAAAGATCGCAGAGCGGCCGCAACATATGTTAATGCGGGTTTCCATAGGTATACACTTAAATGATTTAGACTCGGCCATTGAGACATACGAGTTGATGTCAAAAAAATATTTTACGCATGCTACACCCACACTTTTCAATTCGGGCACACCAAAACCACAGATGTCCTCATGCTTTCTTTTGGCAATGAAAGATGATAGTATCGATGGTATTTACGATACGCTAAAACAAACAGCTAAAATTTCACAATCAGCAGGCGGTATTGGTCTTTCAATTCATAATATTCGGGCTACGGGTTCTTATATTGCTGGAACCAACGGTACCTCTAACGGAATCGTACCCATGTTACAGGTATTCAACGATACGGCAAGATATGTAGATCAGGGCGGCGGAAAACGAAAGGGCAGTTTTGCCATATATATGGAGCCTTGGCACGCTGATATCTATGAATTTTTAGATTTGAAAAAGAACCACGGTAAAGAAGAAATGCGCGCACGTGACCTGTTCTATGCCATGTGGATTTCTGATCTGTTCATGAAACGGGTAGAGGCCAATGAAGATTGGACTCTGATGTGCCCCAATGAATGTCCGGGTCTTTTTACCAACCATAGTGAGGAATTCGAAAAACTATATTTAGGCTACGAAGCCAAAGGTAAAGGCCGTAAGACAGTAAAGGCCCGTGAACTCTGGGAAAAAATACTTGAATCGCAAATCGAGACCGGCACACCGTACATGTTGTACAAAGATGCGGCCAATCGTAAAAGCAATCAGAAGAACTTGGGAACCATTCGTTCGTCAAATTTATGTACGGAGATTATGGAGTATACGTCACCTGATGAGGTGGCCGTATGTAACTTGGCATCCATTGCCTTGCCTATGTTCATTAAAAATGGGGAGTTTGATCATAACGAACTGTTCAGGGTCACCAAGCGTGTAACAAAAAACCTGAACAAGGTCATTGATCGCAATTATTACCCCATCAAAGAAGCGGAAAACTCCAATATGAGACACAGACCCATTGGTCTAGGTGTTCAAGGTTTGGCAGATGCTTTTATTATGTTGCGTTTGCCCTTTACAAGCGATGAGGCCAAGAAATTGAATCAAGAGATATTCGAAACCCTTTATTTTGCAGCGGTTACAGCTTCAATGGAAGCGGCCAAAGAAGAAGGGTCTTATTCTTCTTATGAAGGTTCACCTATCTCAGAAGGTAAGTTTCAACACAACCTTTGGAACATTGAAGACAAAGAATTGTCAGGAAGATGGGATTGGTCAAAACTGCGTAAGGACATAAAGAAAAACGGAATGCGCAACTCTTTGTTGGTAGCACCGATGCCAACAGCCTCTACTTCACAGATTCTCGGAAATAACGAGTGTTTTGAACCGTATACTTCCAATATCTATACACGTAGAGTGCTTTCGGGCGAATTCATCGTAGTGAACAAGCACCTATTGGAAGATTTGGTAAAACTTGGTTTATGGAACGAGAGCCTAAAACAAGAGTTGATGCGCGCGAACGGATCTATTCAACACCTTGATATTATTCCTGATGATATCAAAGAACTGTACAAAACAGTGTGGGAGTTGAGCATGAAAGATATTATTGACATGAGCCGTCACCGAGGGTACTTTATTGATCAGAGTCAGTCGTTGAACCTCTTTATGGAAGACGCCAACTATTCAAAATTAACATCGATGCATTTCTATGCATGGAAGAGTGGCCTGAAAACAGGCATGTACTATCTACGAACGAAGTCAGCAGTAGATGCCATAAAGTTTACCTTGGACAATACCAAGAAAAAGGAAATGCCTACCAGCATAGCGGCAGAAGCAGAAGTGTCTGCAGCACGACCAACAGCAGCGGAAGCCGTTGCGATGCAAGTAGAAGCTACTTCGATCACAGCTACACAGACAGAAGTGGATATTGAACCAATGACCCCGCAAGAAATGAAAGAGATGATTGCAAAGGCCAAAGAAGGTCAGCCAGATGATGATTGCTTGATGTGTGGATCATAACCTGACTTTGCCATTTCGCTTCTTGACCAAGTGAATTCTGCGAATAAGATCAAAAGATTATGTGTAATCGACCCAACAAATTTTGTTGGGTTTTTTGTTTTTAAATCCCCCAGAGGTTTTAATTTCTCGAGGCTTGCCCGCCTCTGTCCGTACCGTTCAGGTGTGCGTGCCGGTAATGGTTCGAAGTATATCTCGTATCCTTGGGCCGCGGTTGTTGATTTTTTAGAAAAGGATTATAATGTTGTTTTAAGCAAAAATCTATCTAGTAAAACTTTCAAATTAAGCATAAAAAAAACACCCTAAAGCGTTCTTTAGGATGTTCAGAGTCGAATAATCAACTTGTGCTATTTTTCTATGTAAGGCCTTACGGCAATTGAAAAACCGTATGCTACTATATATATGAGTAATATGATAAGATATTTGTCCATGCCCTAATACTTCTTTGTGAAGATACGGTAAATATAACGTAAAAAGATTACGAAAATTATAAATTCAGTGATAAAGTATCGTTAAAAAGCACAAATAGGGGGTTAAAGCACCTATTTGGTGTCATACTAAGCCTAAAAGAAATAAAAATATAAGATACTATGGCTAGAACCAAACGCTCATCAAGCTTTGTCTTAGTTGGTATAGATTAATATTCCAAGTGGTTCTTTTTTCAGCTTTTTTGATTTTCTTTTCGCCAAGATGCGTTATTGCTAACTTTGAAAGAAGCAATAATACAAAGTAGGCTGCGATGGTGTATATATATGAGGTCATTTATTGAGAACGGTAGAGGTAAGGCGATTCTTATATAGCTAGTGTGTAGTATATCGAAAAGTGTCAAAATTTTCGATGAAGCGCATCCAGTTTTTTATTAATCGGATAAAATGCACCGTTTATCGATATAATCTTTTGTACAGAGAGAATATCCTGAAGAAAAAACCTTGTAAACCAAAATTTTAAATTCTACACCTTATATTTATAGTGTAATACCCCTTTCTGACCAAAGTATGTACTTATATCTTTTAACGCGTGTATATGAAGCAAAAAGGTATAATCGAATATGTCAAAGACTATGAAGCTATATGTTTTAGGGTCGAATACTCTATGCCCAACGATAGCCCAGAAGAAATAAATTTTGCCGCTCAGCCCTATGAAGAAATGGATTCTGATGAAATGGCCAATAATCCAAACTATTTTCTAATTTATGGAAAGCTAGATTATACGATGAGCATGCATGTAGGGTACAAAGGTTTTGTTTTTAAGATTACAGAGGATCTACACAATCGAATAGGGGAAATGTTCAAAATTGTTAGAGCAGAATATCTTCAGGTTTATTCGAATAGTGGAAAAATCGATATTTAAGTTTTTTTTGGTTGTTTTCGTTGAAATGAAGTAGTACAACTGTACCTGTCGGGTTTTTAGGTTGGTAAACATCTAAGTGTAGATCTAAATAGATGAGGGAAAAAGAATGCCTATTTATAGACTATAAAAAATTGTCAACTTCTTCATAAGCATTGATTACGGCCTGTTCACCAGCTTTATCGGGTCTTGAATTTCCGTGTTCCATTCCTAGAATACCTTTAAAACCCTTACTGTGAATGAACTTAAAGACATTTTTATAGTTGATTTCGCCCGTTGTGGGTTCTTTACGCCCTGGGTTGTCACCAATCTGTATATAAGCGATTTCGTCCCATGCAGCTTCCATATTGGGTATAAGGTTTCCTTCTTGGATCTGTTGATGGTATATGTCAAAAAGTATTTTGCACGACGGTGAGTTCACTGCTTTACAGATCTCATAAGCTTGTGGTGATCCGGTCAAGAAAAGTCCCGGATGGTTATAAAAATTCAAGGGCTCTAAGACCATTGTCAATCCGTGTGGTTCAAGAATCGCAGAGGCCTGTTTTAATGATTCTACCACATGTGCGGTCTGATAACCCATTGATAGTCTCAAATCGACATGGCCAGGCACTACGGTCATCCATTTTGCATTGACTCGTTTTGCGACATCGACTGCTTTTTTGATATACTCTAAAAATTCTGTTCGTTTCTCTTTATCACCAGAGGCTAAGTTGGGTTCTTTCCAATAAATCTCATGAGCCACAAAAACACCCATTTCAATGCCACGGTCTTTCATGGTCTGTGCCATTTTTTTCTGAACTGTAACATCACGAGTTCTCATACCATTGTCTTCAAAGGCGGTAAACCCTTGATCGGCAATGAAATTGAGCTGGGCAATAGGGTCTTTGCCCGCATGCTGTTCGAACATGCCCAAATGCGGCGCATACTTTAGATTGAATTTATGCTTCACTTGTTTGTATGGGTTTGAAGCATAAGAAAATGCTCCGCCCAAAGTAATTGCCCCACTGGCAAAGGTGGTTTTTTGTATAAAGCCTCTTCTTTTCAAAGTATCGAGTTTATAATGACCAAGCTTTTCCGCCTGTTAGTTCTTCTGCATCGGCACAACCGATATATTCACCGGGTACTGGTAAGTAGGCCAATACCTTTTCACCTACAAATTCAGATGATTTATAGCCCCAAATGGTCATACCCCTAAGGTTGGTAGCAAATGCATATCGAGCTACCTCATCACTTAATTGTGCAGGTTTTCCATCGGCAATCGCCTCATTATAGGTGTTGATCGCTTCAGAATTTTTGGCTTCGTCTTCCTTAGCGACTTTTAAACCAGTCGCTAAAACCGGTTCTAGATCTTCTGGTGTCAGATCACTTGCTTTTTCTTTGCCCGAATCTTTCAATGCCTTCTCCAGAAATCGCTCCATAGACATTTTCACCAAGTCTTGTTGCTCTTTTTCCATTACTTCATTGGTAAATTTGTCAATGAATATATTGACTTGAACATCGGTCGCCGAAGGGGTGTCCGTCTTGGGCAGAATGATATCGACGAGGTGTGAAAGAACCGAACCTTCATCTTTAGTGAAGAAATCAGGTGTCCAAGTCAAAACGTTTTCTTTTTTGCAACTTTGTACGATGCTCAATAAAGTGGGTGTTGCTACGGCATAACCGAGCGATAGCCCCATATTCTTAAGTGCTTTTCTTCTATCCATTATATAGTTCCTTTTTTAAGTTCTTTTGCGGCGTGGTTGGCCGCTCTTGCTGTAAATGCCATATAGGTCAATGAGGGATTTACGCAACTGGCGGAGGTCATAAAAGACCCGTCGGTTACGTATACATTGGGTACGTCGTGTATTTGATTGTTTCCGTTTAAGACCGATGTTTTACGGTTTCTTCCCATACGGGCAGTACCCATTTCATGAATTCCGAGACCTAAGGCCCCGGGTTTGTCAAAAGGTTCAACATCTCGTAAGCCCGCTTTTTCGAGCATGTCTACTGCCGATTGCTTCATGTCTTTGCGCATTTCCCATTCATTTTCCTTGAATTCTGCATCAAAGGTGACGGTAGGCAATCCCCAGCCATCCAGTTTATCATAATCCAATGTCATTATATTGTCTTGGTACGGAAGTACTTCTCCAAAACCACCGATACCAAAAGTCCAGCCTCCTGGTTTGAGAATGGCATCCTTAAGATTTTTTCCGTAAGATAGTTCTGCAATGGTTTCTTCCCAATCGCCTCTATGTCCACCACCCTGATAACCAAAGCCACGTTTGTATTCTTTTCGGTCGGTGTTCCCTCCTAAATTCCTGAAACGTGGTATGTAGACTCCGTTGGGTTTGCGCCCCTTATAATACTTGTCTTCAAAACCGTCGAACTTGCCTTGTGCACCAACGGCTAAATGGTGATCCATGATATTGCGCCCTAGTTGATCGGAGTCGTTGCCCATACCATTGGGAAACCGATCTGATTTTGATTGCATTAAAATAGAGGTTGATGCGATGCTGCCTGCACAAAGAAAAATCACCTTGGCCTTGAATTCATGGGTTTCTTTGGTAAGCCGGTCGATGACCTTTACACCGGTCGCCCGTTTTGTATTTGGATCGTAAATGACTTCATGCACAATTGAATCAGGTCTTAGGGTCATATTGCCCGTTCGCTCGGCAGCGGGCAAGGTAGAGGATAAGCTGCTGAAATAAGCACCAAAAGGACATCCTCGTATGCATCTATTTCTAAATTGGCAATGGCTACGGCCATCAAATTTTTTTGTTCCGGTAAGATGGGCGGTACGACCAGCGGTCACTACACGGCCATCGAAGTTCTCGGCTACTTTTTCTCTGACATGTTGCTCAACGCAGTTAAGCTCCATCATGGGCAAGAAGTTACTATCGGGCAGTTGGGGAAGATTCAATGCTTCACCGCAAACGCCTATATGGGTTTCGACCTTTTCATACCAAGGGGCAATATCCTTATAACGTACGGGCCAATCAACTGCGATGCCATCACGTTTGTTCGCGGTAAAATCAATATCGCTCCATCGGTAGCTATGGCGCCCCCATGTCAGTGATCGTCCGCCTACGTGATAACCGCGCATCCAATCAAAACGTTTGATTTCGTTGTAAGGGTGCTCTAAGTCGTTTACAAACCATCGGGCACTTGCGGCCTTTGTGGTATAATTGGTTCTATTTTGTTTTTCTTGTTTTGCGATATCCTCCCTTGTCGGTTTTCCTGCATTTGGGAAATCCCATGGATCCATATCTGCGGTCTCGTAATCATCAATGTGCGTTACCATTCTGCCGCGTTCCAAGACCAAGGTCTTTAAACCGTTTTCGCAGAGTTCTTTTGCGGCCCAGCCTCCACTAATACCTGTGCCTACAACAATCGCATCGTACGATTCTTGTTCTTCATTGTAATAGAATTTGTTCATGTACAAAATTGTTTAGTCTCTAAATTTATTAAATATAAAATTAATTATCTACATTTAGTGGCCATTCTTGTTGTGGATGCCTAAAGTAATTTAGAAAATATGTTGCGAAATGGTTGTTCTCACGTAGGTTTATTGACTAGCAAAGCTTTTTATTTACCTATGAAAAGTTCACAAAAAAAGATATTGGCAAAATCATTCAGATATAAATAATAAACCTAAGCGCATGAAAAGAAGAAAATTTATTCGAAACAGTTCACTTGTAGGTATTGTACTCTCACTTTTTGGGATGTATGCCTGTAAGGAAACCAAGAAAACAGATCTGGAGAATACAAACTCGATTGAGGCCTCTGCCCAAATGGCCGAACCTTTCTTTAAGTTATCATTGGCGCAATGGTCTATACATAAAATGATCAAAGACGAAGGAGTGGACCCCTATACTTTTGCCGAAAAGGCGAAAAATTGGGGGTTTACAGGGTTGGAGTATGTAAGTCAATTGTATCCTTCCGATCTCAAGGATGGAGAATATTCTGAAGAGGCGATGACTACTTTTGTTGAAAAGTCAAATGCCGAGGCCAAAAAGCATGGTATGCAGAATCTGTTGATTATGATCGATGGCCAAGGGAATTTGGCAGTAACCGATGCCAAAGAACGTAAAGAAGCCGTAGAAAGACATTTCAAATGGGTCGATGCCGCTGCCGCTATGGGGTGCCATGCGATACGGGTAAACCTTGCAGGAAGCGATGTTCTAGAAGAATGGAAAGTAAACTCGGTAGACGGCCTTACACAATTGGCAACCTATGCCAAGGATAAAAACATCAATATCATCGTCGAAAATCATGGCGGATTGTCTTCTAACGGAGCCATGCTTGCCGAGGTCATGGCTACGGTCAATATGGATAATTGTGGTACGTTGCCCGATTTTGGCAATTTCTGCATTAGAAGAAACGACCCTGAAGATTATGGTTCAGGCTGTGCCGAAAATTATGATATATACAAAGGAGTAACCGAATTAATGGTTCATGCCAAAGCAGTAAGCGCAAAATCACATGATTTTGATGCCAATGGTGATGAAGCCGAAATCGATTATGTAAGAATGCTGCAGATAGTAAAAGATGCAGGGTATACGGGATTTATTGGTGTAGAATATGAAGGCAGCGTACTTGACGAGGAAGCGGGTATTATCGCTACCAAAGAATTGATGCTCAAAGCAGCAAAGGAAATGATTTAGAATTCGAACTTTATCTATACGCAGTACATTTTCGTGAGCAAATTGCAAAAACGACCCAGAGCCCACATTTGTACTAGCTACATATCTAATATGCGATACTTTAGAATACCATGAATATAAAAACACAAGTGCAATTATCTATAATGATGTTTCTTCAGTTTTTTATTTGGGGAGGATGGTTCGTGACCTTGGGCACCTTTTTAGGAAACAATTTAGGAGCAAATGATGGTGAAATCGGAATGGCATTTTCAACCCAGTCTTGGGGGGCTATCATCGCACCTTTTATAATCGGCCTGTTGGCAGACCGTTATTTTAATGCGGAGCGTATTTTGGGTGTTTTGCATATTCTGGGAGCCGTATTGATGTACCAAATGGCGAATACTGCTGATTTTACTGTTTTCTATCCGTATCTATTGGGGTATATGATATTATATATGCCAACACTTGCCTTGGTGAATTCGGTATCGTTCAATCAAATGAAGGATCCGGCCAAAGAGTTCTCGTACGTTAGGGTTTTTGGAACCATAGGGTGGATTATTGCGGGGGTGGTAATAAGCTATTTCTTTCATTGGGACTCCGAATCAGGAATAAAAGAGGGCATGTTGAAGAATACCTTTATGATGACTGCCATAGTTTCGGCGATCTTGGGTGTTTTTAGTTTTATGTTGCCCAAAACACCGCCCAATGTAGATAAGGGGGAAAAGGTCGCTATTTCGAGTATTTTAGGCTTAGATGCCCTAAAGCTATTAAAAGACAGAAACTTTTCTATCTTCTTTGTCTCCTCTGTTCTGATATGTATACCTCTGGCATTTTACTATCAAAATACGAATCCGTTTTTAGTTGAAATAGGTATGGAGAACGCTACCGCTAAAATGACAATTGGACAAGGCTCAGAAATTTTGTTCTTGTTATTGCTGCCCTTTTTCTTTAAAAAATACGGAATCAAAAAGACCATATTGGTCGGAATGTTGGCATGGGGCATTCGCTACGTTTTATTTGCGTATGGCAATACAGGTGAATTTGCCTTTATGCTTCTCACGGGTATTGCCCTTCATGGCATTTGTTATGATTTCTTTTTTGTCTCGGGCCAAATTTATACCGATAGTAAAGCTGGAGAAAAGTATAAAAGTGCGGCTCAAGGTCTGATAACCTTGGCCACCTATGGCATAGGAATGCTAATCGGCTTTTGGGTTGCGGGAAAAATCACCGACCAATACGTATTGGCCGAAGGCTCACATAACTGGGAGTCTATCTGGTTATATCCGGCCGCATTTGCATTTTTGGTCTTCGTTTTGTTCGCGGTATTCTTTAAAAATGAAAAAATCACCTATAAATCTTAGCTATTTTATATATTGAGGCCTCTTAGTAAAACAATCACCTAACATTAAAACATACAGTTCATGCCAAAAAAAATCAGATTAGGAGTATTAGGGGGTGGAGGAGATTCCCTTATTGGGGTTTTGCACCGGGTCGCATCTCATATCAACGATAATTACCAAATAACTGGGGCTTGTTTTAATCCTGATTTCAAAGCGAACAAGGCTTTTGCTAGAGAGATCGATATTCCGCTCAATAGGGTTTATATTGATTTTGACGCCTTTATAGAAGAGGAGATGAAGTTGCCCGAAAATGAACGTATTCAAGTTTGTTCGGTTTTGACACCCAATTTTCTACACTTTCCCATGGTCAAGAAGTTGTTGGAAAATGGTTTTCATGTTATCTGTGAAAAACCGATGACCACAACACTTGAAGAGGCGAAAATTTTGCAAAAAATACATAAAAAAGCAGGAACCGTTTTCGCATTGACCCACACATATACCGGATACCCCATGGTTCGTCAAATGCGCGAGATGATCAAGGCAGGTGCCTTGGGCAAGATACACAAGGTTGACGTTCAATATTATCAGGGGTGGATCAATGCCGTCATTCACAATAAGAAAAAACGTAGTACCGTTTGGCGCTTAGACCCTAAAAAATCAGGAATCAGTTGTTGTATGGGCGATATTGGAGTGCATGCCTTCAATATGTTAGAATACACGACGGGCCTTAGAGTGAAATCATTACTATGCGACCTCAATTATCTTTATAAGGATAATAAGATGGATGTGGACGGTACCGTACTCCTTCGTATGGGAGACTATATTAAGGGGGTCATTCGCAGCAGTCAAGTGGCTACAGGCGAAGAAAACGGAATGACCATTGCTATCTACGGAGAAAAAGGAGCTTTTAAATGGGAACAGGAAAAACCTAACTTCTTGTACAAAATGAGCGATACAGAACCCTTGCAGGTGTACAAACCAGGTCATGCTTACAATTCAAAACTGTCGTTAGATAGCTCAAAGTTGCCTGCGGGCCATCCTGAGGGAATTTTTGATTCAATGGCGAATATCTACTTAGGAGTAGCAAAGGCCATTAGGGGCAAGCGATACAATGATGGCGAATTCCCAACGATGGAAGATGGGGTACGTGGCATGAATTTTATTGAAGCTACCGTAGAATCACACAAGAGCAAAAATATTTGGGTGAAGATGATGAAATAGAAATGGTAGTTTAATCAAAGAAGCCGCTTAAGAAGCGGCTTCTTTGATTAAAAGTATTTTGTTTTACCGTTCGAAAATCTTTTCAAATTCTTGACAAACAATAATCATACTTTCCCGCGGTACACGGTCATATTCTTCCAGTTCACGTGTATAGTAGTCCCAATGGTTTTTTTTCCAATAGTCTAAAGATTTGTCGCCCTCACCTTCCATTCGCGCATATTTTTCATCAATGCTAAAAAAGGGTTTTAATATTACTTTCGTAGTTCTTACAATACATTGCGCCTCACCTTCCCAATCGGTAACGACCGTATAGTCACCTATTTTGGGTAATCTTTCTTTTCTATATTGAAGGCCTAATAGAGAATCTGAAGTTGCTTTCTTAACCCCGGCTTTGACCAATTTAGTGCATTCATTGGCGTCAACCTCGTTATCACAAAAATATAAGGTTTTCGGAGCCTCGTGAAAGGCATCCTCTAAGTGAGCATCTAAGTAATCTCCCCACAAGTTTCTAGCTGAAGCGTTATCCATAGTTACATTAAACGTTTATGTTATAGCTAATATTGTCATTGTTTTTTAAGAAAATTTTCCTGCTTTGAATTGTTCAAAAGCATGACTTGCTGCCCTTGCCGTAAAAGCCATATAGGTCAATGATGGGTTTACACAATTTGAAGATGTCATACAGGCGCCATCGGTGACATATACATTGGGTACAGCGTGTAACTGATTGTTTTTATTAAGTACTGAGGTTTTTGGATTATGGCCCATTCGGGCACCGCCCATTTCATGTATGCCCAAGCCGGGACCTGAAGATTCTTCATAGGGCTGTACATCTTTGTACCCTGCTTTCTTGAACATTTCTACGATTTCCTTAATAATGTCTTTTCGCATATTGTATTCGTTCTCTTTGAATTCCACATCAAAGGCCAATTGTGGTAATCCCCATTTATCCTTTTCAGTGGGGCTTAGAGTGACACGGTTATCATCATAAGGTAAAAATTCTCCAAATCCGGTAACACCTATTTGCCATTGTCCCGGTTTTAGAATTTCTTCTTTTAGGTCTTTGCCATAACCCATTTCGGCAATTGCAGCAGACCAGTCTTGACGGCTCGCAGTACCCTGATAACCGAATCCGCGAAGGTATCCTTTTCGTTTGGTTTTGGCATTTAGGTTCACAAATCTTGGAATATAAAAACCATTGGCCCTTCTTCCCTTATAATATTTATCTAAAAACCCGTCTACTTTGGCGGTGGCGCCCAGCTTGTAATGGTGGTCCATAATGCCACGCCCCAAGGCATCGGAATCGTTGCCCATACCGTTAGGGAAACGTTTTGATTTCGACTGCAGCAAAATACCTACAGAAGCCATGGCGGAAGCACAAAGAAAGATGACTTTTGCTTTGAACACCATTTTTTCATGGGTCTCGGTATCGATTACCCGAACACCTGTCGCTTTTTTGGTTTTGTCGTCGTAGATTATCTCGTGTACGATAGAGTTTGGTCTCAGGGTCATGTTTCCAGTACGTTCAGCTGCCGGTAGCGTTGATGAGTTACTGCTAAAGTATCCCCCGAAAGGGCAACCCCGCCAACATCGATCTCGATTTTGACAAACCCCGCGCCCTTGTATTTTGGCATCTTTATCAGTAATGTTTGCCGCACGGCCAATGGTCATTAATCGGCCATCATTATAATTTTCAGCAATTGATTCCTTTAAATCTTCTTCAACACAATTTAGATCCATAGGAGGGTGGAACTTGCTATCGGGCAATTGCTCTAATCCAAGACTTTCACCACTTACACCAATAAACTCCTCTACTTTATCGTACCAAGGTGAAATATCTTTATAGCGAACGGGCCAATCTATACTTATTCCCTCTTTTTTATTGGCCTTAAAATCAATATCGCTCCAACGGTAACTTTGCCGGCCCCACGTTAATGAACGCCCACCCACTTGGTAGCCCCGTATCCAGTCAAAACGCTTAATCTCTACATAAGGGTGTTCAAGGTCGTTTACAAAAAAGTGCTTGACATCTTCTTTTGGGGCCCAGTTCACTCGTGCCTGTACATGGTATTTTTTTTTGTCCTCGGTAGAAAGCGCTCCTTTTAGCGGATAATCCCACGGGTCATCGTTCATGGTAGGGTAATCTTCAATATGCTTGACCATTCGACCCCTTTCGAGCACCAAGGTCTTTAAACCTTTTTCACACAGCTCTTTTGCAGCCCATCCGCCACTAATACCTGTTCCTACAACAATGGCGTCGTACATGTTCTCTTGATTCATGCTATTATTTTATTATTGTACTGATGTTATTCCTATATTTATA
>VAPK010299808.1_pt1 | contig 14038 bp, 11 predicted proteins | sample 3395031 | NCBI WGS metagenome assembly VAPK01 (sample SAMN08290443, study PRJNA428436) | hydrothermal vent metagenome | isolation source: Deep-sea hydrothermal vent chimney 1 | place: Pacific Ocean: Juan De Fuca Ridge | reverse complement strand
ACGGTAATTGAGTAAAACCGCAGGCGTAGCAGGGCTACGTCGAGGATTTTGCGATTGCACCGTAGCCAAAGATGGCCTGAAGATGAGATGCAAGATGTTCTGGTTATTTTCTTACAGGCCCTTACCCTGATTTTATGGCCATTGGTGAACTGATACGTTGTTTTTGCAGGGGCACCTAGATCAAGAACCTGAACTCTCCCTTGCCCAACAGGCTGTGTAGGTGCAGCATTCCTCGCAACCGCCCCGAGCCGTCCGTCACCGGCAGGACCGTTATTTCATGCCGCTGCATAATACTGAGCGCATCGGCGGCCATAAATCTCCAGTTGATGGTGACCGGGTCCGGGGTCATAACCGCCCCGATTTTCAGGGTATCAAGGTTCACGTTCTGCAACACCAGCCGGCGCACGTCGCCGTCAGTGACGATCCCGCTGAGTCCGGTATCCTCGGTAATGACGATAACCGCGCCCAGGTTTTTCTCGTCGAGTTCAATAATGGCCTCGGCAACGGTTGCCTGCTCCTGGACCAGGGGGACCTCGTCGCCGGTGATCATGACCTCGCTTACCGCCACCTTCAACCGCTCTCCCAGGCTGCCGCCGGGATGATTCCGCCTGAAATCCTCGACCTTGAACTGTTTTCGCTTCAAGAGGACCACGGCCAGAGCATCACCGAGGGCCAGGGTGGCCGTCGTACTGGTAGTGGGCGCAAGCCCCAGGGGACAGGCCTCCCGGGGTATGCCGACGTCTAGAACTACATCCGCGGCAGCAGCCAGAGTGGAATTGGTGTTGCCGGTCATGGCAATGACCCGAATGGAACGGCTCCGCAGACTGATCAGCAGGCCATTGAGCTCAGGCGTTTCACCTGAATGGGAAATGGCCAGGATGACATCCGATGATGTCACCATGCCCAGGTCACCATGCATGGCCTCCACCGGGTGGAGAAAAAAAGAGGGCGTCCCTGTGGAATTCAGGGTAGCGGCGATTTTCTGTCCCACAAGGCCCGACTTGCCGATACCGGTAATCACCAGACGGCTGGGGCACTCCATAATCAGGCCAACCGCCTGCTCAAACTCCGGACCAAGACGCTCCCGCACGGCGAGAATGCCTTCGGCTTCAACCGTCAATACCTCTCTGGCCTGTGCAACGGTCATGCGTCCTCCTGCAGGTCGACGACGATCCTCCCCCTGATGCCGCCCCGCAACATACGCTCAATTGCGGCATCAAGCTCCGGCAACGATATGGTGCGGGTCATCTCCTCAATAAATGGAATATACCACTCGCCGGCCAGCTTCCGCCATATTTCTTTCCGGCGCGCCATGGGACAGCGGGCCGAGTCAATACCAAGTAGCTGAACGCCGCGCAGGATAAACGGATAAACACTGATCGGCAGGTGTCCGGAGGCGGCGTTACCGCAACAGGTGATCCGACCGTCATATTTCGTTGCCTTGATGGCCGTGGCGAGGATATCTCCACCCACCGTATCCACGCCCCCCGCCCACCGTTCACGAAGCAACATGCGGGTCATGCCGCCGGTCGCCTGTTTCCGGTTCAAAACCGCCGCCGCCCCAAGCCGCCGGAGGAAATCATGCTCCCCGGCCTTGCCGGTAACGGCGGTGACGGCGAAACCAAGCCGGGCCAAAAGGGCAACGGCAATACTGCCCACGCCACCGGTTGCCCCGGTGACCAGGATCGGGCCGTCAGCTTTTTTCATGCCGCTGCCGAGCAGGGCGAAAACAGACTGGGCCGCGGTAAAACCGGCGGTACCGAGTTGCATGCACGCGTGCAAGGTAAGGGCGGACGGTTTAAGCAGGACCCAGGCCGCCGGCACCCTGATATAACGGCCAAAGCCGCCAGGGGTATTCATGCCGAGATCATAACCGCAGGCAAGAACTTCATGGCCGGGCCGGAACTCCTTGACGGCACTCCGGACCACAACGCCGGCCGCATCAATGCCCGGGGTATGCGGATATTTCCTGGTTACGCCCCGGTTGCCGGTGGCTGACAGGGCGTCTTTGTAATTGAGGGAAGAATAATCGACCCGGATCAACACCTCACCTTCAGGCAGATCGTCGAGAGATTTTTCGGTTATTCGCCTGGAATAGGAACCGGGTTCCTTCTCGCTGACAACCAGGGCGCGGAATAATGCCGTAGTCATGATATTTTTTTAAATCCGTGACGGCTCTTTACCTTAATGTTACATAACGGTTTGAATTTACGACGTAAGTTAAAATTTCCGTGGTGTTTCCAGAATCACCACATACTCTCGCTCACGGATCCAAGAAATTGTCGCTACGGTCGCCCCGGCTCCACTTGATTCTCGCGGTGTACCTTGAGTATTCCCGCCAGTATCGGGTGGATGAGGCCATCAGGTGTTCGAAGACGGTAGCGGCCGTCCGGCCGCAGGCCGGCCCCGGCGCCATGCACAACCGGGCCGTCCGCCTCCTGCCAGGATATATGCTTGCCCAGCAGAAAATCGCGCTGCTGCCATAAGGAAAAAACCGCCTCCGCATTTTGTTCCAGACCGGCAACCAGGGAATCCAACTGCAGAACAATTTCGCGCCGCAGCATATTGAGATCATGGCGCCGGTGAGTAATCTCGTACAACGACGTCACCAAATCCGGCAGGGGCGGCGGGAAATCCACCGGCAGCGAATTAACGTTCAGACCGATGCCGACCACCACGAAAGGAACGTCAGCCTTCGCGGCCGACCAGGGAGCCGTTTCCGTCAGAATGCCGCCAAGCTTTTTCCGGCCGCAATAGAGGTCGTTGGGCCACTTGAGGAGAGTCGCAAGCCCGTGTTTTTCCAGGACCGTGCAGCAGGCGACCCCGGCGGCCAGCGTCACCAGGCGCAGATAGGCAAGCGCCAGGTCCGGCCTCAGGATAACGGACATATAAAGACCGCCGGGCGGCGAGACAAAACATCTACCGGCACGGCCGCGACCTCCCGTCTGCCGGCCGGCCACGACCACAGTGCCGTGAGGTACACCCTGACGCCCCAGCTCAAGGGCCAGGGAATTGGTCGAATCCGCCTCCGGATAACGGACAACCGCTGGTTTTGCCTGTATCGACAAGATAGACCGTCCTCGGAGATCGACCGGACACCGAAGTTTGAAGGTAAGGAGAACAACCGACGGACGGTCGCACCCGTAACCTGTGTCATGTCAAGTGAAACAAAAAAAGCAGAGGCTGGCAGGCCTCTGCTTGAAGAACGAAAAAAAGACTGAAAAAGCTCAGTCATTAACTCCCTTCGATCCTTCTTCGTTCTTGATCCGATCCGGGCGCGCATACATTGTCGTCGACCCTGAAGACCAGTACATCAACTCTCCCTCTCTTACCAGCTCGTTGGCAACATTCTTAATGATACGAGGCTTGGAATCAGGATCACATTTGTAGAAATCATTGAGGTACAGCTGAGGTTTAGGGGCCTTTATTGCCTTTTCAATGATTACAGCCTTCAATTCTTCTTTACTCAGAGCCATAATGGTCTCCATTAATAATAATATATAGGGTGAGTCGAAGAACAGCCTGGCTCAACTACGGAGCCAGACTGTACAGTACACCGTGTGTTAGTGGTTAGTCGGTATAGCTAGCGGTAGCACTTGTGTACTTGAACTGCGCGGTTGTATGCCACGTTTCGTAGGCCATCCGGTAATCGTCAATGGACTTCTCAGTAAACGGAATATCGCATTTCTCAAAAAACTTCTCCCATCCGATCCGCTCGGCCCATTCACCAAGACGCTCATACTTGTTGGCGCTCTCGGCATAGACCTTGACGATATGCACAATCACGTCCACAACCTCGGGCCAGCGAGGCGGATTATTCGGCAGAAAGGGAACAACCAGCTTGGAAAACTTGGGAGCCGATATCCGGTTGGAAATCTTGCCGCCAACCAGGATGGCAATACCGTCACCTTCCGGATCAGCCAAAGGCATGGCCGGACACATGGTGTAGCAGTTACCGCAGAACATACAGCGCTCTGCGTTCACCTTGACGGACTTGATCTCCTTACCGTTCACTTCTACCTTGGCGGGCTTCACTGCGCCCAGCGGACAGGCGGCAATGGCCAGCGGCAACTCGCAGACGCCGGTGATGTGTCCGTGGTCGATCATCGGCGGCTTCCTGTGAATGCCGAGGATAGCAATATCGGAGGCATGCACGGCACCGCACATATTCAGGCAGCAGGCCAGAGAGACGCGCAACTGAGCAGGCAGTTTCATGGAACCGAAGTACTCGAACAGTTCGTCCATCACACACTTGACCGGGCCGGAAGCATCCGTGGCCGGAGTATGACAGTGGACCCAGCCCTGGGTATGCACAATATTCGTGATACAGGCACCGGTACCGCCTATGGGGAACTTGTTGCCGCGGCTCTTGAGGTCCTCTACCAGGGAATTCATCTTATCCTCGGAATCAGCCATGAACTCGATATTATTCCGGGTGGTGAAGCGCAGATAGCCCTCGCAGTGGGCATCGGCGATATCACACATCTCGCGGATATGCTCAATGGACATGAGCCTGGTTCCACCCACCCGAACCGTGTAGCACTTGGCGCCGGTCTCGGAGGTATGAATCAAAATGCCCGGAGCGGGAATCTCGTGATACAGCCACTTGCCCTTATTGGCCTTGATAACAGGCGGCAGAAACTCATCGTAATAACGCGGCCCAATATCGGTAATCCGACCTTCCATCGGATTATTCGGATCATAACCCATGATATATTCTCCTTATAATGATTACAGTAAATTCGGTTAATGACAATTAAGCTGCGTGGCGTTTCCTGAACTCGACGATATCACGCTCAAAGCCGCCCGGAACTTCTTCATCCCGCCAGAAAATATAAGCATTGGAACGTGGCTCCATGATATGCTGCGGCAGCGGCTCGACCCCGATGATGCTCAGGAAGTTGGCCAGACCGATTCTCTGCATGGCCTCACCAACCCGTTCGCGGTTCTTGCCATGTTCCATCCACCAGTCCCATACACTCTCAATTATGTTGATAATTGCCTCATACTCATTCTCCTTCTCTATCTTGACAAAAGGAATGATCATGGTTGCGAACTGGGCACCCTCAAGGATCGGGGCCTTGGCACCCATACAGATGGTCGCACCCTGATCTTTGCCCGGACGCATGGCCCGCGGCATAACATTGATACAGTGCATGCAGCGGGTGCACTCGCTGTTATCAACCTTCAATTCATCGCCTTCCATCGACATACAGCCGGTGGGACAGAGATCAACAACTTCCTTCTGGATGTCAAAGGCACCCCAGTCGCGACCGGCATGAGAACCGGCGTTGGCGGGATAATTGCCGGCCATATATTCTTTGATCGCAGCCTGATCAATGCGGATATCGTCTTTCCAGGTCCCGATGACGGCAAGGTCGGAACGGGCGATAGCGGCAACACAGTCATTGGCGCAACCGGAAAATTTAAACTTATACTTATAGGGAAAAGCGGGCCGATGCAATTCGTCCTGATAATGATTGGTCAGGGTATGGCAAATCTCCTGGGTATCATAGCAGGCGAACTCGCAACGGGACTGTCCCAGACAGCAGGAAGGGGTCCGCAGGTTAGAACCGGATCCGCCGATATCCTGATTCAGGTCATGAGTCAGATCCCAGAACAGGGGCTCAAGATTCTCGGTGCGGGTACCCAGCAGAACCATATCGCCGGTAGACCCGTGCATGTTGGTCATGCCGGAGCCGTACTTCTCCCACAAGTCACAGATACCGCGCAGGAACTTGGTCGAGTAGTACTTGGATGACGGCTGATTGACCCGAACCGTATGGAAGTGCTCAACACCGGGGAAACGGCCAGGAACATCTGAATAACGACCGACCACACCACCGCCGTAGCCGAAAATACCGACAATACCGCCGTGTTTCCAATGGGTAATTTTATCCTCGTACGAGAGTTCCAGTTGTCCAAGAATATCCCAGCACTCCGGCTTCGTCTCGGCCTGCCGCTTCAGATCAGTGACGAAACTCGGCCATGGGCCCTTCTCCAGTTCGTCCAGCATAGGGGTATCATGCTTTGGCATCAGTATTCCTCCTTTCAATGCAATTTTTCTTAGGCCTCTGATAAATATCAACAGGGATACGTTTCCGCCTGGTTGCACAGGTAGAACTCGTCCCGCCTATTGAATCCTCATTCATTTTACTGTATTTATACTTCATCAGGATCTTTGTCAACAAAAAATCGAAAAAACCCTGGATATTTCATAATTTCCTCTCCCAACGGGAGAGTCCGGGAGAGGGGGCGCCACGGGTAGCGGCGCTAACCGGCCGGACGCTGCCACGCACGCGGAAAGGCGGCGTTATTTTGCGCAGCCCCTTAGCCGATACAGCCCGCAGCCCGGAGGAGGTTCAATTCCGCCGATTCCCCGGTAAGCGGGCCCGGGGTTCCCTCTTTCTCCGCCGCCAGCTGCTCAAGCAACCGGCCGGCCAGGATCTTGCCGAGCTGAACGCCTTCCTGGTCGAACGAATTAATATTCCAGGCAAATCCCTGGAAGGCAATTTTATTTTCATACAGGGCCAGCAGGGAGCCCATGGAGAAGGGCGTCAACCTGTCGGCGATCAAGACCGAATTCGGCCGGTTGCCGGCAAAGCATTTGTTCGGATTTTCATGGTTCCGCCCCCGGGCCAGCCCCAGGGACTGGGCCAGCATATTGGCGACCAGTTTCTCCTGAGAGGTTGTCCCGTTGACCACGAGGTCCTCGCCGTACTGACTCTGACGAAAGCCGATAAACTCCACCGGCACCACCGTGGCCCCCTGATGCAGCAACTGATAAAAGGCGTGCTGGCCGTTGGTCCCCGGTTCGCCCCAGACAACGGGACCGGTCAGGTAGCTGACCGGATGGCCGCCGCGAGTCACGGACTTGCCGTTACTCTCCATATCGCACTGCTGCAAGTGGGCGGGAAAGCGCAGCAACGCCTGACTGTAGGGAAGAACGGCCAAGGTCACATGACCGAGGAAGTTATGATTCCAGATGCCGATCAGGGCCATGAGCAGGGGGGCATTCACTCGGATATCCCGCTCCTCCGCAGCCGTATCCATGTCATGAGCGCCGCGCAGGATCTCGACAAACCCGTCATACCCCAGGGCAAAACCCAGGGTAACGCCGCCGACCATGGAGGTCGCGCTGTAGCGGCCGCCGATATAATCAAACATGTGAAAAGAGGCCCGGTAGCGCCGGGGGTCGTCCATGGGACTCCCTGCACCGGTTACCGACACCAGGTGACGGGCTGGGTCGAGACCGGCCCGTTCAAGGGCGGAGCGCACCAAACGTTCATTGGTCAAGGTTTCAAGGGTTGAGCCACTCTTCGACACGACGTTGAACAAGGTGCGGGACAAATCAAGGTCAGACAAGACAGCAGCCGCATCATCCGGGTCGACATTGGAAAGGAAACGGGCGGAGCGGCCCGGCAACCGATAGCGTTTCAAGGCGAGGTAGAGCGCCCGGGGACCGAGGTCCGAACCGCCGATCCCGACCTGAACCATGGTGGTAAACGACTCGCCGCGGTGATTGACGATCCTGCCCTGCTCCAGGTCTTCAAGAAAACGGCGCAGAGCCGCCAACTGCTCCTTGGCCTGGCACGTCGCCTCCGGACTCAGCGGGATCGAGGAGAATATGTCGCGGCAGGCCGTGTGCAGGACTTGTCGATTCTCGCTTTCATGGCTCTGGATCCGGTTCAATACCGCCCCGCGCTTCATGGCCAGGAACTGATCCACCAGGCCCGCCTCGTCGGCCAGATCCTGCAGGGCGTCAAGCACTCGGTCATCAAGACGCTGAGTGGCGAAAAGCAGGTCAAAGCCGCAGGCCGAGGAGCGGCAGGCCCCTATCCGGCCGGGATTCAAGGCGGCGGGTCTCGTCAGGTCATAGGGATCTGCGGCGAGATCATGCAACCTTGCCGTGGCTGCCAGCGTGGAAAAATCGTGAAAATTCATCATCCCCTCCTCTTGAGGTTAAAAGCCTGCCAACTGTTTCATCTCCTTGATCACGGCCCGGTAATCAGGCCGCCCGAACACGGCCGAACCGGCAACAAAAATATTGGCGCCGGCTCCGGCGATCCGGGCAATGGTCCCCGGACCGACCCCGCCGTCGATCTCGATGCCCGCCGGGCTGTCGATATCTTTCAGCAGCCGGCACAGTTTGCGAATCTTGCCGAGAGTCGATTCGATAAAAGACTGGCCGCCGAAACCGGGATTGACGCCCATCAGCATGACCAGGTCAAGGTCCGGCAGGATATAATCAAGGGTGGCCAGCGAAGTAGCGGGGTTGAGAACGACCCCGGCCTTTTTGCCGAGATCCTTGATATGGTGAACCGTGCGGTGGAGATGGGTGCAGGCTTCCACATGCACGGTGATCCAGTCGGCGCCGGCATCGGCAAAATCCTGCACATAGCGGTCCGGTTCGGTAATCATCAGATGCACGTCCAGGGGCAGGCCGGTGACCTGGCGCGCGGCCCGCACTACCAGGGGACCAATGGTGATGTTCGGTACAAAATGGCCGTCCATTACATCAACATGGATAACCTCGACGCCGACCGCCTCCACCGCCCTTATTTCCTCGCCGAGACGAGCAAAATCAGCGGAAAGAATCGATGGCGCAATCATCATCGTGTTCATGGCATTCCCCTCAATCCGGGCAGGACGGAAGTTTATGGTTCATGGTTACAACTATTTCAGGGTTACAACTACCTTTGTTCGGCGCCGGCCGTTATCCACCCGATGTCATGTCACCGGACACTAGATCCGTTCATACTGCTGTCCCGGCAACTGGCGCACCAACCCCTTCAACTCCAGGCGCAAAAGCAGATCATGCACCTCGGCCGGCGCACAGGCCGAAAGGCGGACCAGCTCGTCAATATTGACCGGATAGACGTCAAGGCAGGAGAGGAGCTGCTGCTCGACTTCGTTGATCCCGGCAGCCTGACAGCTGCTGTCTTCCAGCCCCGGCAGAGTGTGCATTGACGCCGCCAGATTCAGTTCTTCAAGAATATCATCGGCACAGTTGACCAGGCGCGCCCCCTGCTGCAAAAGCCGGTGAGCGCCGCGGCTCTTGGGGGAATCAACCCGGCCCGGGACGGCAAAAACCTCGCGGTCCTGCTCCAGGGCCAGTCGCGCCGTAATCAGGGAACCGGACTGCCGTGCCGCCTCGACCACGACCACCCCCTGGACCAGACCGCTGATGATCCGGTTGCGGACCGGAAAACGAAAGGCCTCCGGCCCGGCACCCAGGGAATATTCGCTGACCAGGACGCCGTTTTCTGCAACCTCCGCGAAAAGCCGGGCATGCTGCCGCGGATAGATCACATCGATGCCGCAGCCGAGTACGCCGACAGTCGGACCGCCGCCGGCCAGCGCCCCCCGGTGCGCCTCGCCATCTATCCCGAAGGCCATGCCGCTGACAACGCAAATCCCGCGCCGGGCAAGATCCCGGCCCAGTTCAAAACTGATTCGCCGGCCGTAAGTTGTCGCCGCCCGTGACCCGACAATCGCCACGGCCGGCTGCAACAGGCACTCAAGGCTGCCCCGGCAATAGAGCAGGACCGGGGGATCGTGGATCGCTCGCAGGAGCGGGGGATAGCGTTGCTCATCCAGGCAGATAACGGATACCTGCTGCCGGGCAAGATTCTGCAACTCCTGTCGAGCCCGGACCCGCGCTTCATCCATCCCGGCCCGGTCGGCAAACAGGCGGATCACCTTTTTGCCGAGGCCTTCCACGCCGCCCATTTGCGCGGCATCCGCAGTCAACACCCGGGCCGGCGAACCGAACTGTTCAACCAGCCGCCTGATCAGCGTACAGCCGAGACCAGGCAAAAATGTAAGAGTCAGCCAGTCCTGGAGAATTTGTTGCTGCATGTGATGACTATAAGAGCTTGGTAATCCCTCGGCTGGCAGAGACACGTCAGGCCCGGACCAGTGCGCCAGGGCACCGGATGGCAACGTTCAGTCGGAGATAAAAGAACGGAGATCCCCGCTTCTGGCCGGATGCCGGAGTTTTTTGATGGCCTGTGCTTCGATCTGCCGGATTCGCTCACGGGTCACGGCAAAACACTTGCCGACCTCTTCCAGGGTGTGGTCGCAGCTCACATCAATACCGTAACGCATGCGCAGGACCTGCTCCTCACGCGGCGTCAGCGATGACATGACCTGGCACATGCAACGTTTCAAACTTTCCGTCACCGAGGCATCATGGGGATCAGGATGGACATAGTCCTCGACAAAGTCACTGAGCATGGTGTCCTCTTCGTCCCCCACCGGCGCGTCCAGAGAAATAGCGTCTTTGGCGGTTTTCAGTGCTATGTTCACCTTTTCCAGGTCTATGTTCAACTGCTCGGCCATCTCCTCGGGAGTCGGCTCACGGCTCTCAATCTGCATAAAATCCCTGGAGAACCGGAGCATCCTGTTTATGGTTTCAATCATGTGCACCGGCAGCCTGATGGTCCGGCCCTGATCGGCGATGCCGCGCGTTATCGCCTGCCTGATCCACCAAGTCGCGTAGGTGGAAAACTTGTAGCCGCGCTTGTAATCATACTTCTCCACCGCCTTCATCAGCCCGATATTGCCTTCCTGGATCAAATCGGGCAACTGCAGGCCCCGGTTGAGAAACTTTTTGGAAACGGCGATCACCAGGCGCAGATTGGCGCGGATGAATGACTCCCTGCCCTGCTTGGCCTCTTCCCGGCCGAGTTCGATATCTCTCAGGATATCACTCAGGGCCTGATGGCTGACGCCGATAGCATCAATAAGATCCAGAATCGTCAGGCGCTCGATCTCCGCCGTATCGGCGGCGTCCAGACTGATCGCCTTGTCGCCGCCCGGCACCGGCATCTTGCTCTTTCTCAGGGCCTCAATCCGGACTTTCTTGAACTGCAGCCCCATGTCCCGAACCGCATCGGCCACGGCAAAGACACCCTTGCAGCACAGTTGGTAGCCCGTGAACAGTTGCGCTATCTCCAGGCCGAACCCGTCGATCTCCGCCATGATCCGGTCATGTTCAGGACTCCGGCTATCTCCCTTTTCAAGTTCCCGACACAGGCCCTGGCGCTTGCGGTCCAATTCAAAGGCCAGCTCTATCTGCTTCAAAAAATCCTTCTGGATCTGCGCCTGGACGTCCCCGTCATGTTCCGAGATGCTTTTCAACGCCGCGCTAATACGGATCTTCCCTGATCGCAGGTCTCTGGCCAGATCACCAAGCATGATCACGCCGAGCGTCAAACGTAAGATCGCCTGCTGAACCAGCACTTCCCCGGTCTCGACCATCCGGGCCAGATCGACCTCTTCTTCGTGGGTGAGCAACGACAGGTTGCCCATCTCCCGGAGATAGATATTCATAGGATCAACGCTGCCGCCGGCCAGCCGCCGATCAATGATCTGACGCCGATCCCCGCCCCGACGGCGTACGACCCGCGGCGCCTTGCGGCGGTCATCATGGACAATGGTATTGGGCATATCAACCAAAGCGAGATCCTCCTCTGCAAATATTCCTGTCAGATCCGAAAAATCATCACATTCCTCAAGCTCTTTCAAATCCGGAAGATCTAAAAAATCTGCAAGATCTTCTTGCGACTCAGGAATGTTGCCATTCACTTCTTCTTCGAAAAATTTCTTTTTGGCCGCCATCCCCGTCCCCCCGACTTGTGCTCAAAAACGGAGAAATGATGAACTGTTTTGGTTTATCTCACCATCCGGACTGTGCAACAACTTTTTCGTCTGATCCTTACAATAAAGAAGGCGCAGACTCAACACATTTAACAGTTGCTGAATCCGTGACGGCTTGTTACGAAGTTGCCAATATTATAAATACATTTTTGCAATGTACCAGCTTTTATTCTTCTTTCAACCAGTGATCTGAAAAGATTACGTTTTCCCCATTGCCAATTTCCGCTCAAGAAGCCGCATCAGCACCTCCTGCTCCCCCGCCTTCTGGGCCTCATTGATCTGCCGCATAAGGTCGGCGCCATCCTGCCGCCTCCGGACTCCATGCAGCCAGGCCAGCAACTCGTCACACAGGCGGCGCGCCTCCTGCTCGAACTCTTTGCCGCTGCTGCCGATCAAGAGCTCCGCGGTATACCGCCGCTCACTCTCTCCCGGCAGGGCGGACAGCAAACGGTCCGGGGTGACAGGACCCGTTGTGCCCAGCTCCTGCAGACAACTGATGATTTCCATACCCGCCGTTCCCCTGACAACCTCCGCCCCCCCGGCGGCCAGCAATTCTTCGAGAAATTCAGGATAAAGAAGCATAAAGTCAATCAGTTGTCGCTGTTTCCGCGACAAACTCTCAGGAAACGGCCGCTGAGGCCCGGCCTCGGTCTCCCGGCGCTCCCGCGGCCGGGCCTCATGCACACCGGCCTGAAACTGGGCCGGGGCAATGCCAAGCTTATCGCTGAAATGGGAAATCATCAGTGAACGTTGTGCGGAATCGCCGCCCGCCTGGACGATATCCTGCAGCTCACCGATTATATGGTTCTTGCCTGCAAGAGTCAGGCCGTAGCGGCGGGCCAGGGTATCGAAGACAAATTCGGCCAGCGGTCCGGATCGGGCCACCAGTTTTTCGATCGCCGCAACGCCCTGGTCCCGGACCAAGCTGTCGGGATCATGGCCCTCGGGCAGGAGCGCCACCCTGGCGTCGACCCGCTCGGCCAGGAAAAAGGGCACCGAGCGCATGGCGGCCTTCAGACCGGCGCTGTCACCGTCAAAGAGCAGGACGACTTCGTCGCAGTAGCCGCGCAGCAAGCGGATATGATCGCGGGTCAAGGCCGTGCCGAGGGGGGCCACGACGTTGTCAATGCCGTGTACGGCCAGTAGCAGGAGGTCAAAGTTCCCCTCCACCACAATGGCCTGACGGCGGCGGCGGATTGCCTCCCGGTGCCGGTAGAGGCCAAAAAGCAGACGGCTCTTGTTAAAAACCGGGCTTTCCGGAGAATTCATGTACTTGGGGCGGCCGTCGCCGAGAATCCGGCCGCCGAAGGCCACCATCTGGCCGGTCATGTCCTGGATCGGAAAAAGCAGCCGGTCGCGGAAGCGATCATAATAACCGCCGCGCTCTTTTTTGACGGCCAGGCCGGCCTTTTCAACGACCGTGACCGGTAGGCGCAGGCCCTGCAGGTGCGAGGTGGCAAAACTCCAGCCCGCCGCCCCGGGGTCCGGGGCATAACCGAGCCGGAATTCCTTGACCGCCGCGGCCGGGACGCCGCGGCGGTCAAGATAGGCCCGGGCCTCTTCGGCCTTCGGCGATTCCAGCAGATAGCGCTGGTAGAAGGCTGCCGCCTGTTCATTCACCAGGTAGAGCATCTCCCGCTCCTTGATCCGCTGCCTGTCCGCCTCGCTCAAACGGGATTCGGGCAGATCGATATGATAACGGCGGGCTAGCTCCTTGAGCGCTTCCGGGAAGGAAAGCCGATAATATTTCATGACAAAGGAAAAGACATCACCCGACTCACCGCAGCCGAAGCAGTGAAAAAACCGCCCATGGGGGTTGACGGCAAAGGACGGCGTTTTTTCCGCGTGAAAAGGACAGAGGCCGATGAACCTGGCGCCGGATCGTTTTAGCTCCACGCACTCGCCGATCACCTGGACGATATCCGCCTCCTCCCGAATCCTGTTCTTTATTTCCTCATGTAAAGGCGTTGCCGGCATGACCATTTCCTGCAGATTAACAATGTGAAAAATTACCCGGAGTACGGTATAATAAAATCAAGTTCCGCATCCGGATGGTAACTTATTCAGGTACAAGTGAAAAATTACTACAACCTCGGCCTGTAAACTGTTCAGATGTGCTCCATATATTTGGGTAAACAGGGCAACGAATCTAAAGCGGGTGATGCCCACAACCCATTGTAGGTTGGTGTTGAGCGATTATGCCCTTAGGGCCTGTAAGAAAATAACATGGGCAAGATTGCGCTCATATTTGGGTCATATTTGGTTACGGTAAGTGAGTAAAACCGCAGGCGTAGCAGGGCTACGTCGAGGATTTTGCGATTGCACCGTAGCCAAAAATGGCCTGAAGATGAGATGCAAGATGTTCTTGTTATTT
>VAPK010152462.1_pt1 | contig 14038 bp, 14 predicted proteins | sample 3395031 | NCBI WGS metagenome assembly VAPK01 (sample SAMN08290443, study PRJNA428436) | hydrothermal vent metagenome | isolation source: Deep-sea hydrothermal vent chimney 1 | place: Pacific Ocean: Juan De Fuca Ridge | reverse complement strand
GAAGTAAGCCATCCGATAAACAAAGACGGGTTTGTGAAATTAAGAATCAGTCCGGTTCGCAAACCGCCTTCATCTTTAATTTTATTCACAGTTGTTTTCACTTCAAAATCATCAAGCTTTAATTTAGTTTGAATTATTTTATATCCTACATAAATTAAAAATAAAGATCCGCTAATCAGTAAATAAGGAATGAAATTTTTGTACGCCGAGTACAGCATAGCAATTCCGAATACGGCAAGGAATACATAAAAAAACTCAACTATGGAAGCACCGATAGCGGTACGGTTGCAAAATCTACGCCGAGCTTTTAAGGCATTTGATGTAATTATAATACTGATTGGTCCAGCTACAGGAATGGAAAAGAAAAATCCCGCCAAAAATCCAAGTATTAGAACTGTAATAAAACTTTCTATCATATAAAATTTAAAATATTGAAAAGTGAGTTCAAAGTTAATAAAAAGAGAAAAATAAAATTTTGATTTTAATATCAAAATGTAATTACTTAATTTTCCTGCATACAAATTTTAATTTAATAAATGAGGGATGTAAAATGATAGAAAATATTAAAAAATATCTTGGTGATTCAGCTGATGATTTACTTAATTACAAAGCTATTTTTCCGAAGGAACAGCTTCATTTACCCGGACCGGATTTTGTTGACCGGATTTTCGCTCAATCGAATAGAAACATTAATGTACTGAAAAACCTGCAATGGATGTATAGTCACGGTCGTTTGGGCGGCACCGGATATTTATCAATTCTTCCTGTTGACCAAGGAATTGAGCATACAGCCGGAGCTTCATTTGCACCGAATCCGATTTATTTTGATCCTGAAAACATTGTAAAATTTGGTTTGGAAGCCGGCAGTAACGCTGTTGCTTCTACACTTGGCGTTCTTGGAATGACTTCGAGAAAGTATGCTCACAAAATACCGTTCATTGTAAAATTAAATCATAATGAATTAATGACTTATCCGGCAAAATACGATCAAATACAATTTGCCGATGTACAGCAAGCTTGGGACCTCGGAGCTGCGGCAGTTGGAGCAACTATTTACTTCGGTTCGCCTGAAAGTTCACGCCAAATTATAGAAATTAGCGAAGCATTTTATCGTGCTCACGAACTTGGTATGGCTACTATTCTTTGGTGCTATTTACGAAATCCAGGTTTCAAAACTGACCAGGATTATCATGCAGCAGCTGATTTAACCGGACAGGCAAATCACCTTGGTGTTACAATTGAAGCTGACATTGTAAAACAAAAATTACCCGTTAACAACGGCGGATTTACTGCCATTGGATTTGGAAAAACCAATCCTAAAATGTACAGCGAACTATCAAGTAATCACCCGATTGATTTGACCCGCTATCAAGTAATTAATGATTACATGGGCAGAATCGGTTTGATAAATAGCGGTGGAGCTTCGGGAGCCGATGATTTTGCCGATGCTGTTAAGACTGCTGTGATTAACAAACGTGCAGGCGGAATGGGTTTGATAGTTGGTCGTAAAGGCTTCCAACGCCCAATGGATGAAGGTGTTAAATTACTTCACGCAATTCAAGATGTTTATCTTAGCAAGGATGTAACTATTGCGTAAGCAATTATTGTAAATTAAATCAATATAAAAGTCCAACCTTTAAAGTTGGACTTTTATATTTTGAACAATCAAGTGTTTTACAAATAAAAATATTAAGAGAAGGCTTTGAATAACCTTGTTTTGTCATTCTGTCCGGCAGCTGCCGGACAGAATGACAGTATATTTTGGTTATTCAAAGCTTTCTAAGATTTAACTTCCGCTGCCTCTTTTTCCTTTTCATGTTCTTTTTCGTGTTCCGAAACAAACTCTTTGATTTCGTCAAGGTAAGTTAAGATGGCTTTTGCTTTAGAATAACCGAAACTGAATCGGTAGTTGGCGTTGTTGTTGATATAAATGGTTAAAACAGGGTTGCCCTGATATTCCCCTTTCACTGCCTGAACTTTTTCTGCCGACATAATTCCCTCACATATTTTCTGTTGATTCTCTATTATAACAACTAATTACTTTATAATCAATACTTAAATTACATTAATCTAGAATTTAGATTCTTCGTCTAAAGCCCTCGCCTAAAACTTCGTGGATGTTATTAATTATTACAAAAGCCTTCGAATCAATTTCGTTCACCATATCTATTAGTATATTTACTTCTCTTCTTGTAACAACCGTAAAAATAACTTCCCTTTCCACATTTTTATATAGTCCGCGAGATTTAATAGCAGTTGCACCACGAGAAAAGTTTTTCATTAATGCCTCTTCAATTTCCAAATACTTATCTGAAATTATATATGCCACTCTCGCATAGTCAAATCCGTCTATTATTACATCAATTATTCTACTCGCAACAAATAATAAGAATAAGGCGTATAGTGTGAGCGAAAGAGCAGGGCGATCAGGTGAAAGTCCTTTTACATCAATAATAAAACCGGCTAGTGCAATTACAAAAAAATCTACAATCATAATTGCCTGCCCGGGTTTTAATCCGTACTTTTTTTGCATAATTGCAGCAACAATATCAGAACCTGCAGTTGTTCCTTTAAATTTAAATATTATACCTACACCAACACCTATTAACACTGCTCCGATTAAAATAAAAAACAAAAAATCGTTTTGGAAAAGGTCTCTGACCGTTTGGGAATCCTGCAGTCTAATTGAACTAAAGCCCGGAACGTCACCTCTGAAGAAATCAATTAAAAACGCATTAATAGTGAAACCGTAAAAAGTTCTAATTCCAAATCTCTTACCAAGTTCCTTTACGCCCCAAATGTAAAGGGGAATATTAATAACCCATACTAAAACTCCAACCGGAATTGCTCCGTTTGTTAAATAGTAAACAGCCATTGCAAGTCCGCTTGCTCCGCCCGGAACTACTTTGGCATCGACAAGAAAAACTCCGATTCCAAGAGCAAGAAGAGCGGCTCCAATTGTAATGGCTATGTAATCAATTATAGGGTATTTGGAAAAATATTTTATCTTCATTTAATTACCAATCATTATGCATAATGTTTATAAAATAATTAAAATTAATAATCGAAACATATGAATAAAAAGCAGTAGAAATATTGTTCGAAAATGGCAAGTTTTTATCGAGAAAAACCGCCGAACAATATTGTATTTCCGGTCGGATATTCAGAGCCGGAATCAGGTTCAACAGTAATACGAATTAAATCAACTTCGCTTTTAGGAACATACGGGAGCTTAGGCATTGTATAATATTTTGAGCCTTGTACCGGAATAAATTTTAGAAGAGAATACGAAATATCTTTTGTAATCAACCACAACTGAAAGACCTTGCCTTCTGAAAGTTCAGGTAAATTTTCTGCATCAAGAAGAGCTTCTTTTTTGTTGAACGAAATCAGTAGTTTGCCTGAAGCGTCAAGTGAATTATCTCTTCTTTGTAAATTAATGATATCAAGTTCATTATAATTTAGAAAATCAACTATTTTTTTATGGGAGTTCACATATTTAGTCTCTTTCCTTAGTTCGGCTTTTAAGGAAAGGATTTCTCTATTTAACTTGGCTGCATCCTTTTCCAAATTATCATTTTTATTAAAAAAGTAAATGCTTGCAAAAATTGTTATAACTAAAATCATTAAAAAGATAATCCACGGAAGCCTGGATGTACGTGAAGTTTGAGACTCCACCGTATTCTGTGCGGTCTCCAATGTTAGCTGTTTTTTAATTTTATGTTTTTTCCCTTTTGGCAACAAGTCAGCTACTAATTTTTCATAATTCTCTGTGTTTTCTTTCCTATGAGCATGCTTATTTGTTAATTCTGTTTTAGTTGCTATTTGAGGTGGAATATCTTTGGTTTGCTTATGTTCTTCATGAATTTGTTCAACTTTTTCTTTGGGTTGAGTAGGTATCTTATTTGTCTCCACCACTGATTTTGTTTCGGCAATAGTCTGTGTAGGAGAAAAAGTTGCTGTCTTTTTTGCACGTATTTTTGTCTTAATTTCTTCCTGATACGAAAGGATATTCTTTGCAACTGCATCTTTCAATTTAGAATCGGGATATGAAATTTCCATCATGGTTGGAATTAAAGCCACGATGTTTTGAAATTCTCCGAAAATTTTTAGCGGCAAACTACCTTGATTATCGTGATAATTCTTAAATCGGTTATAATCCTCTTTGTCCATACAGCCAAGTACAAACGCAGAAATTATTTCATAAATTTCATTATCTGCCATAATTAACTTGACCCTTTTTGTGATTTAAGTATATCGCGTAAAGTCTGCATCGCTGCAAATACTTTACCCCTTACAACATCAATTGGCAGATTTAACTTTTCAGAAATTTCCTTTAGTGTGTAGCCTTCATAGTATGATAAATGAACTATGTATTGCTGTGCTTCCGAAAGTTTAATTAGGGCATTCTCTATTTTGGGTCGAAGTTTAACAGCCGTAGCCAAGTCCATATCATCCATCCCTTGCGGCAGCGTTGGAATAATAAATCTATTCTCATATTCGTCATTATAAAATCCCATGTCATCGGCAGAGCTTCTATTTCGCCTTACCGTATCCATTGCTCTATTGCGTGCCAAGGTAATAAGCCAAACATAAGCATTCCCGTTTGCAAAATCGAATTTATCTATTTTTCTCCAAATTATTGAAAATACTTCAACGAGAATATTTTCTGCCGTTTTATTATCAGAAGCTATTTTTTTTATTAATGTATATAAAATGGGGGAATATCGGTTGTATAGTTCCTCGAGAGCTCGGGAATCATATTTCCCAATTTCCCTTAAAATCTGCATATCGGAATAGTTTGAGTATTTACTCACTTTACTTTGGTTTTTTTTATAAAAATCTATTCTAAGGTAAAACTAACAAAACAAAAAATCAAAATTTATAAATAATATAATGAGTTAAAAATTTTGTAATTCTTCCCTTACTTTTTGGGTTAATCCGCCTACAATAAGATTATATGAATTATCAATCCACTTCCAAATTAATTGCGGATTGTGAATATCATTCACCATAATTGTATTCCAATGTTTTTTATTCATATGATAACCGGGGAAAACAGCCTCATATTTTTCTCTTAATTCAATTGCATCTTCAGGATTACATTTTAAATTAACGCTAATTGGCGGATTAATATCCGCAAGGCAAAACATTTTGTTACAAACTTTAAATACAAGAGTGCTTTCATCGAATGGAAAACTTTCCGTAACGCATTTTTTACTCAGACAATAATTTCTTATAATTTCAATATTTAACATTTTATCAATTTAATTTTGAATTACTATTTTGCCTTTTCCAATTGTTCCATCGGAATCAATAACATATATATAAACTCCGGTCGGCAGCTTATTTCCTTTGTTATCAAGTCCGTTCCAATGAACTACAATTTTATTCGATGTAAAAACCTGAACTTTACTTTTGTAAACATTAGTCATCGCAGGAGTATAAACCGAAAGTTCAGCTTCATTCATTAAATTTGGAGCTGCCGGAATTCGCATAAAAGAGTTTTTGTTATAATCAAATGGTGTTGGGAAAACAAAATCAAGTATTCTATTATTAACTTTAGCCGAAGCTGCAAGCTCATTATTAAAAAAATTGCTTTCAACAAAGAAATCATCGGCACTACTGCTAATTTGAGAATAATATTTGTTGGGAATAATAGTAGTGGAATTTGAAAATTGAGAAGATGAAAGACGATAACTGACGGCAATTTGCGGCAGACTTGAATTAGTAATTATTCCGGATTGAACATTCCCATTAGTTACAACGGAAACTAATGTGTCTGAAATACCCTGTGTTTGATCAACAAAATAGAGATAATTATTTGTCATAGGTTCAACTGAAATTGCCTCGACAACCGACGGAGTTGAAAACTGATATTGAGCAAATCTTCTTACCGTGGGATAACTTGCCCCGTCTTTGTAATAGCTTTCTTTGTATTTGTAACCCGTGAAATAATTCCATATAGCAAAATTATTTAGTTCTATTTTAAATGAATAGCCCGATTCTTCGAGAGCGTTTGATAGAGCGGATAAAGCCCTTTGGTTTCTTATTAATTCCCATGATCGTTTTATAATATGGAAACCGAGTGTGTCGTTTATCTGTGCAAATCGCTGATTAAGAAAAAGGTTCCAAATTGCCAAATCATATCCGCTGCCGCGAGTTTGAGCAAAAGTAAAATCAGTGTTATTAAAATATTGCGAAATATAGCCAAAGTAATCATTAACCGAATCGAAAACAAAATCCTCCATTGAGGTTGATGTGAGTTCGTAATAAAAACTATCGTCAGTGTCATATTTATAATTACCTATTTGTATAGCGTGGTGATACTCATGGGCAATTGTAACTTTTGCCGCATTAATTCCATGTGTATAAAAACCATTGCCTGCAAAAGAATTATCAATATTTATAAAACTTGTAAATTTGTCATTCCCAAGCGAAGTTTCGAACGTTGTAAATCCATATACAGACCCAAGATTTTGAATGTAAATGTCATAAAGATTATCTCCGCCGAGGTTATCATCAATTGGTGCCGATGGGTATCCGAGTTTATTCGTTTCAAAAAAATATGCTGAATCTGCGGCTAAGGCAAAAGCAGCAACTGAATATGAAGGTTTGTCTAATCCCGATTTAGCGAAATGAATTCTGAAATTTCCTGCAGGACTTACAATACTTGTATCTAACTGCGGTCTGCTAAGTACTGAAGCCAAAACCTGCTGCTGCTTTTTACTAAATTTATCAAAATTAATTTTAATTTGCGAAACCAATCCAAACGCACACTTGTGATTTACATCTCCGTCATTTGTTATTTGTCCGGTAGTTCTGTTTCCGGAAACAAAATAGTTAGTGTAAGTGTTATAGAGCGAATCTATATTTTGTGAAATAACGGAACTTGAAAGGAAAAGGAAAATAATTCCGGCGAATAGTTGTTTCATTTAATTCTCAAAAATTTAATATAATTATCAGCTTTTGAAGTGTAAACGACATAATTGAAAATACCGAATAACTTTGTTACAAGATAATCATACACTTTCTCTGATTCAATGTATTTAGAAAGAGATTGTAATTTAAAATTTTTATCTACATCTAACTTAAAAATAGCAGTGGAATTATTAGTAAGGATAAAAAATGATTTTTGCTTCAACTTATTATCATAAAAATATTTAACATTTTCAATGCTATTAATTTTGTTTCCTAATCGCTCCTTTGCAAGGTTAACTATTTGCATTTTTCCCTTTTCAACAATTAAAATTTTAAATTTATCTTTTTGCTGAATAATTGAGATTGGTTTTGCAGCCTGAGAAGATTCATTATTGTACAATTTTACTTTCGTTGAAATATTTCCGACTGAATCGGTTTGTATTTTTTCTTTATAAATTACATTGCTATTTCCTAACTGTAAATTTTTTCTGATATATATTAAAGTATCCGTATAAGATTTCCAATAAAATACCTCAAGATTATTACTTCGATATATTTTCGCATCAATAATGCCGGAACCCAAATTAAGAAAATTTGATTTTGTAAATTGAATATCATTTGAATCAAGAAATGATACACCGGTAGAATCATTGTTAGATGTAACCGCTGCAATAACCGGAAAATTTTGGCCTTCCGAGGAAATGAAATTTACATCCATTATTGGGTAAGCAGTGTATATTTGCTTTAGCTTTGAACTATCATTCTTGGTTTGTAATAGTTCAATCAGCCTATTGTTTTTTTTAAAAAAAACCGTGTTTTTGCCATTGTTTGAAATAACAATATTTGAAAATAATTCTGATATTGGAGTTTTATTGATGCTACTAAATGTTGTTCCTGTTCCAAGAAAAGTCTTAAATGAAAGGTCATAATTATCAATAAAAGATAATTGATAATTATTTTTTGTTAATGGTTTGTTCACCAAAAGTTTCCCCGGTTTTCCGGTAAACGCAAGTCCAAATGAATCGAGTAACGCTGAATTATTTGAAATTTCACATAAGTTCCCATCGGCTGATAAGCAAAATAGCCCGCTGTTTTTTTTGCTTTCATAAAATTGCAATTCCGTTAAATTATTATTTTTATAAAGCAATATAGGTTTAGTAAAAATTGAATCAGTGAGTCCGAAAAGTATATGAATGTTATCTTTGTTTCCGTTAATATAAACTAAATCGTTCAATTTATCCGAATTAAAATCACCGACAATAAATTTAGAAATTCCATCATTAACGGTAATTGTTCGGCTTTTAATAAAAGAACTAACCGAATCCCCAAGTAGGACATTAAAAGAATTTCCCGAAGTAAATATCAAATCACTATAAGAATCATTGTTAAAATCAACAGTTTGTAAATTTGAAATGGGATTCCGGAATTCAATTTGCCGTTCATTTTGGAAAATATTATTTCCGTTATTGTAAAAAAAATTGATTGAATTATTCAGCATATTAATTGCAACAATGTCAGTGTAATTATCGTAATCAAGATTTATAAAATCGGCATCGGAATATGAGCCATGTTGGGTTATAGAAGTATCGTGCAAAAAGGAATTATCTTCAAAAAGCAATGAAAGTCCTGCAAAAGTTTTGCCAAAAACAAGAGCTTCATTTTTCCCATCGTTGTTCAAGTCTGCAGAAATTACTTTAGATGGGTATGAAGTAAATCTGATAATATTAAGTAATTTTAATGTTCCGTTTTTTGTAAAGGAAACGAGACCGGCAAGCCTTTCTTTTCGTGAAACAAAAATTTGTATCGGTTCTTTCTTGGCTTCATTTTTAAAATTAGCTATGTCTGTTATCGGAAAGAAAAAGAATTTATTTTTTGGTTCGTTAAAAGAACTGTTGCTTGTTGATGCGTGAGTAACAACATTATTATTTTCGCTGTTAAAAAGAATTACATCCGGGAAAGAATCTCTGTTAAAATCAGTTTGATAAATATTTGTGTAATGCTGAAATGTAGGATAATTGTTAAGCCTGCCAAAGCCATTAATTTTTACTTGAGATAACGATATTGAGATAGTTATGAAATAAACAAATAAAAATTTACCCAATATTGTTACGTGCTTCAAGTCGTAGCTGCCGTCTTTGCAGAGCTTTTTCATATCGTCTTTTTTCATCTTCAGTTTCCGGTATGATTTCAAATGTTTCTACGGGTTTTAAGTTTTCATCAACCGATACAAAAGTAAGATAAGCCGTATTAGCGTGTATTCTTTTCCCTTCGAGAAGGGATTCGCTAAAAACTTTTACTCCAACTTCCATTGATGTTCTGTATGCTCTGTTTACAGAGGCTAAAAGCGTAACAACATATCCTAATTTTATAGGATGCAGAAAATCTATATTGTCCACAGAAGCAGTAACGCAAACTCGTTCCGAATGTTTTGACGCAGAAAGGGCGGCACAAATATCAATCCAGTGCATCAATTGTCCACCAAGTAAGTTCCCAAGTTGGTTTGTATGTTGCGGTAAAACCAATTCGGTCATTGTAATAATTGAATTACTAACTTTTTTCTTTTTTTTCATATTAATGTTAATTTGCCTTTGAATAATCAAGATAAAGCTTTTGAATTTCAGTAGCATTTTCATTATCAGGGTAGCGGTTCAGAAATGTTTGCATGCTATCCATTGCATCCTGATTTTTTTGTTTTAAAATAAGAAGTTTAATTTTTTGGTAAAGAGCTTTTGGTGCAAATTCAGTGTCGTGATATGTGTTTGCAACGGCAGTATAATAAATTATTGCAGCATTATTATAGCCCATTTTTTCATATATGCGAGCAGAATTATACTCTTTTTCGGCGAGTTTAAAATTCATTTCCTGAATTTTCTTTTCAACATCCGTTACTCTTTTATCCTTCGGGAAAAAATCAATAAATGCCTGAAATTCCTCAATTGCCTTTTTTGTGTATGCTTGATCTATTTGATATGGCGGTGAAAGTTCATAGTATGAGTCGGCAAGCATATATTGTGCATCGCCAACAAATGTACTTGTTGGAATATCTTTTATTAATTTGCTAAATTCATATGCCGCGAGAATATACTGATGTCTCTGGAAATATGTCATTCCAAGATAATATTGTGCGTCATCGTTTACGGGGCTGGCAGGGTATTGCAGTAAAATTGCCTGAAACTCATTTGTTGCTTCTTCGTAATCTTCATTATTGTATAAGGATATTGCGTATTGCAAAAACTCATCTGGAGAAAGTGTTGTTACGTCAACGCTGCTTGAGCAACTACTTAATAATAAAGATGCGAGAATAATTATTGCTATTTTTTTCATTGGGTCTAATTTATGTTAAAAGTAATTTTAAAAATACACAAATAAAAAAACCATTCAAATGTAAAAATGTTCCCCGAAACAAAAACGCTCATTTATAAATAACAAAGTTTTTGAAAGCACTTTTCAGGTGTAATAATAATTCATTTGTTTAACTCAGCTTCATGCTTTTTAATTATCTCTAAAGAGAGAAAAGTTTCTTTTACTAAAAAAACAGAAGCAATAATAAGACTGACAATCCCTACAAGAAACAAAGCTATTAAAATAATGTTATTTTGAATGCCCAAAGTGCTCATAACGCCACCGCACAGTGCAGTAATAGCAAACACAACAACACAAAAATAAAGCAAAATTAATGAATTTCTGAATAATACAGCCCGCTGTATTAAGATGTTACCGGAAATATTTTTCGCTTTATCCGAAGAATGAAGCAAATGGTGAAGTTCGTCGTGTATTCTGGAATAACGCGTTGAGGTGGATAAAATAAGCAATGCTATCCCCGGAAGAAGTATCAGCGGCATAAGCCAAAGTTCATTGTTTGTCATTATAGTTTTAAATAATTTTTTATTCGATAATTAAATTTTTTGAGATAGAACAATATAGCAAGATAATTGTAATTTTATTGTAACATTTTATACAAATCCATTAAGATTTTTCGTATAATTGTTACTTTATAATTTTATGATTTTAATTATTAGAAGGAATTTATGGGAAACACAATAATTTACTTAGATAGAAATGAAAATAATTATGGACCTGCTCCTGCGTGTTACGATGTTTTAAAAAATGCTGATTTTACAAAACTCAGTTATTATTCACGGACATTTAATAAAGGAGTAAAAAGCAACCTTTCTCAAAAACTTGCCTATACTTTTGGCATTCCGGAAGAGAGAGTTTTGCTCGGTTATGGTGCTGAAGATTTGCTAAAGCAAACAATTCAATGCTATCTTGGTGAAGGTGAAAAGCTTCTTATTCCGTCTTATTCGTGGTGGTATTATCAAGCTATTGCGGATGAAGTTGGCGGTGTAAATGTTGAATATCCTTTGGTAAAAGGTAAAGATAGTTTTGAATATGACATTGATGTTTTGCTTGATATTTACAATAAAGAAAAACCAAAAGTTGTTTTTATAAGCACACCCAATAACCCGACCGGAAATAAAATTGAAATTGATCAATTGGAAAAGATTTTGGATAACACTTCCGAAGCTGTAGTGGTTTTAGACGAAGCATACCTTTATTTCAATTTAAATACTGATGAAGAAATTAAAAAATACATAAAAAAATATCCTAATATTTTGGTACTGAGAACATTTTCTAAATATTATGCTCTTGCAGGTGCACGAATTGGTTACGGACTTGCGGGAGAGGGTTTGAAAAAATTAATTAAATATTCTCATCGTTATCTTGGGTTTCACAGGCTTTCTGATAGACTTGCATTAGCCGCTCTTGAATCGCCTGAATATTATAGAGACATTACAAGTAAAATGGAAGCGGATAAAACAATGTTTTCCGTTGAGCTAAATGCTCTTGACGGATTTAATGTTTTCAAATCGTATGCTAATTTTCTTCTTGTTGAAATTGATGTTCAAATAAAAGAACCACTGAAAAAATATTTGACCGACCGAAATATTATTATAAAGTTTATGAATGAACCGGTGTTGAATCATCATCTTCGTATTACTCTCGGAACACAAGAACAGAACCAACTTCTACTCGATTCCATAAAAGAATTTATGAGTGTTTATAGTGCTTAATCGCTGGTTTAGTGAATACAAAAGTTCACTCAAAATGGTTGAGGTCGAAGAAATATTTGACCTCATCTATTTTAGACCATTGGCATTTTTATTGGTTAAAGCCATTTACGGCACGAATATTACACCAAATCAGATTACAGAAATGGCAATTGTGTTTTCTGTTTTGGGAGGAATTATTTTTTCTTTTGGAACTTCACTCGCTTTTATAGTTGGAGCACTTCTTTTTATGTTATATAATATTTTTGATTGTGCTGACGGACAGCTTGCGAGATTGAAAAAAAACGGGTCTAACCTTGGCCGCATTATTGACGGTTTTGGCGACTATATTGCAGGAGTTTCAGTTTATATTGCCATAGGAATCGGGTTTGCAAATTACACTGATAACCCTTTGTTCTATTGGATACTTACTATCGCAGCGGGAATGAGTAACATTGCACAATCAATGGCTTTGGATTATTACCGCAACCGTTATTTGGATTATGCTCTTAATAGAGATCTACTGCTTGGTGAAAGTCTCCATGTTTATAAGTTGGAATTTGAAGAGCTTAAAAAAGAAAAAGGTCATTGGCTTAGCAAAGGCTTGTTCAAAATTTATTTTTGGTATTGTGCACTCCAGTTTTCTTTTTCTTCAAAAAGCAGTAAAACCCAACCTATCAAATATGATCGTGATGATTTCTTAAGAAAGAACAAAATAATAATTCGATTTTGGACTTTTCTTGGGCCAACCACACAATGGACATTTTTTATTTTCGCAGCCTTGTTTAATAGAATTGATATTTATTTATGGGGATTAGCTGTGATTCTCAATATTTGTCTATTGATAATCACTATAACTCAGAAAAGATTGAATAAAAAAATTAAAAGAGTTGTAACAGCATGATAGGAATAATTTTGGCGGCAGGCATTGCTTCTCGCTTACGCCCACTTACTGAACATACTCCAAAGTGTCTTTTAAATGTTGGCGAAAAATCAATTCTTAAAAGAACAATTGGGAATCTGATTAAAAATTCAGTTACAGAAATAGTAATTGTAACCGGTTACTTAAAAGAGAAAATTGAGAATTTTGTCTTGGAAAACTATCCTGACCTGAAAGTCAAATTTATTTATAATGAACGCTATAACTCAACAAATAATATTTATTCTTTATGGATGACAAAAGACGCCGTATTAAATAACGATGTACTACTTCTTGACAGCGATATTGTTTTTGATAGTCGAATTGTAAAATTGCTTATCAATTCCGAATATGAAAATTGTCTTGCCGTAAAATCAACTGAAAAATTAAGCGAAGAAGAAATTAAAATCACATTAAATCCGGATAACTCAATTTCTGAAATAAGCAAAGAAGTTAATATCAATACTGCAATTGGTGAATCAATCGGGATTGAAAAGTTTAGTACAAGTTTTCTAAATGATTTGTTTAATATTTTGGATAAAATGATACTTGATGAAAAGCTCGATAATATTTTTTACGAAGCTGCTTTTCAAAGGATGATTGATGGAAATGCGAAAATATTTCCTGTTTCGGTAGGGAAATTAAAATGTTTGGAAATTGACTTTGTTGAGGATTTTAAAAAAGCTGCTGTTGAAGTGATTGATATGAAATAGTAGCAAGTTCGGTTAAATTGAAGAGGTAATTAAATTTTACATAAAATTGAGATACAAGATTCAGAATGCAAGTTTTCAAGAACACCTGTTTTAATGTTCTTCCGGATAACACACGAATATTCACAGTAAGATATTAAATCTAATTTATTAATATTTAAATTGAGAAACAGTTTTTCCCTCTATTTTCATGTATTAAAGTCAATTTTCAAAAAGAATAGATTTTCGAATATTTTCAAACACATTGAATTTCAGTTTTGATTACTTTAATAAAGTAAAAATTTAGGAGATAAAACAAATGGAATGGTACACATTTGTGGGTTACGCAGGTTCGGTATTAGTTGCACTTTCTTTAAGTATGAAAAATGTTCTTAAACTACGATGGATAAATTTGTTCGGAGCATCAACATTTTCCATGTATGGATTGTTGTTAGGGG
>VAPK010135609.1_pt1 | contig 14040 bp, 16 predicted proteins | sample 3395031 | NCBI WGS metagenome assembly VAPK01 (sample SAMN08290443, study PRJNA428436) | hydrothermal vent metagenome | isolation source: Deep-sea hydrothermal vent chimney 1 | place: Pacific Ocean: Juan De Fuca Ridge | reverse complement strand
TGTTGTTTTACAATACATTTACTTACCAAACCAAAGAAGATTTTATCTATTATGTTCTTTTTACCGCAGAGCAATTAAATCTGAACCCTGAAAAAATGGACATGGTGTTTTCTGGAAATATTTCTAAAGAAAGTGATATTTTCAAAATTGCTTACAATTATATTAAAAATGTTAGTTTATTGGAAAACAGATCTATATACGATTTTAAAGCTTCTATTGATGAGAATAAAAAGCGAAAATACTTCACACTTTTACACCAATATTAATGCGAATAATTTCTGGAAAGTTTAAAAGCAGGCGTATAAATGCTCCGAACAATTTACCGGTTCGCCCAACCACTGACATGGCTAAAGAGGCCTTATTTAATATTTTAAATAACAATTATTATTTTGATAAAATTTCTGTTTTAGATCTCTTTGCCGGAATTGGAAGTATTAGTTTTGAATTTGCTTCAAGAGGAACAAAGCAAATAACTGCAGTTGATAAACACCCGGGATGTGTCAAATTTTTAGAGAAGATCAATGATGAGCTCTCCTTTGATGTACAGGTTGTTAAAAGTGATGTTTATTTGTATTTAGAAAGAACCAATCAAAAGTTTGATGTTATTTTTGCGGATCCGCCTTATGATTTTAACATAGAGGAGCTTCAAAAAATAATAGATCAGGTTTTTGAAAAAGGTCTCTTAAATGAATCGGGTATTCTAATTATAGAACACAGTAAAAAAACAGATCTATCGCAAAATTCTACTTTTCAAAATTCAAGAAAATACGGAGGAAATAGCTTTAGTTTTTTTAGTTTTTAAGATTTAAGAAGAATTATTTTATGTAAACTAAACGTTTTCTTTCATCTTTTTTATCTTTTCTTAGCTCTCTACATTTATACCTATTCCAACCAGTTCTTAAAATCTTTTACTTTCTCTCTACTCACAATAATATCGAATTCTGTAAAATGATTGAGCTTAATTTGCAACCTGCTGTTGGTATAAGAAATTATGTCTTTAATGGCTTCAATATTTAAAATAAACTTGCGGTTTACTCTAAAAAACTTAGTTGGATCTAGCTGATCTAGTAATTGCTCTAAAGCAATATCCAATAAATAGTTCTTACCTTGATCTGTGTACAGATAACTGGCTTTATTTTCACTATAAAAACATTCAATTGAATTGGAGTCTATAACTCTTAAATGTTGTCCTATTTTTATGGTAAATCGATTTTTATAATTCTTATCCAAGGGATTGATAAGCAGTTTTCTTATCTGATTCAAATCAAATTTTAGGTCATTGTGCTCTATTTGATTTGATTTGAATTTATCAATTGCACTTTTTAATTCATCTTCATCAATTGGTTTAAGTAAATAATCAATACTATTCAATTTAAATGCTTTTAGAGCATATTCATCATAAGCAGTAGTAAATATAATGGCACTTTTCACTTCAACTTGTTCAAAGATCTCAAAAGACAGCCCGTCTGATAATTGTATATCCAATAAAATTAGATCGGGATGCTTGTTGTTTTTAAACCAAGTAACTGATTCATTAACTGAATGCAACATGGCTTGAGTTTCTATCTTAAGTTCACCTAGCATTCTTTTTAATCTCCTTGCTGATGGTTTTTCGTCTTCTATAATAATTATATTCATATTAAATGTTCCTTAATCTTTCAACATATATCTTTAAATTAATTCTCTCTTGTGCTAAAATATAAAGTTTATTATTAACCCTTAATTATCCATTTTATCTTTATCCATAAACTCTTTTATCTTTCTTTCCTCCCAGTCTTTAGAAAATACTATATTCTTTCCAAAAACTCCTATCCAATGAAAAAATAATCCTATTCCCCAAAAAAACCACACCGAAAAAGACCCGTAACCAAAATTGTCGAAATCAAATGATTCTCCTGAAAACATGTCTCGAATTGAACCTCCAAAGGTTAGGAACAGGTTAATTACCAAATACCAAAATAAATGCCAATAGAACCCTTGTATTTCTTTAACTCTTTTTTTCGCTCTTAAATATCGTTTTTCTTCTAAATAATCTTTTTCCATAATATTCATTTTTATAGTATCTGTTTATCTGTTTTTATCTTTTTCCATTATCTCTCTTATTTTACGGTCTTCCCAATTTGCCCCGTATCCAAATACTTTAAACGCTTGAATTACATTTCCTAAACCCCATCCGAATAAGGGGAACCAAAACCATTGAAAGTTCCAGGATGTTCGGTAATTTATATATATTAAAAACGGAATCACCAGGCAATACGCGATTAAACTTCCATAAAAATCTTTTAGGTCGTCAACGTGTTTTTTTGCTCTTATATATTTATTAGTATCACTTATAAAATCTGTTCTCATCATTTTTATTTTTTGTATTAATAAAGGTAATTTTACCTTAAATTTATTATTGTTATTACTAATTTCAACTTTTATATCAGTAACCAAACTGTATCTTTGGATGATATTCTTTAAACCAACTTTTGTACTTTTCTCAAGAGATGATTTTGAATTGATATTATTCTCAACTACTAAAAATCCATTTTCCTCATATAACTTGATCTCTAGTGGCATTTCGCTTGTTATTACATTATGCTTCACTGCGTTCTCTAAAAGTAGCTGTAGTGATAAAGGAACAATCTTTAGTTCGGTATTACTTATCGATTCGGGAATACTAAACTTAACTCCGTCTTCAAATCTCATTTGCAATAATTCCATGTAGGATTTAGCAAATTTCAACTCCTCCTCTACCGGTATCAGATCCTTATCTTTTTGTTCTAGCACATATCGATAAACTTTAGATAGTTTTGTTGTGAATTTTTCCGCTTTAAGCGGATTTTCACCTATTAAAGAAGTTAATACATTTAAACTATTGAATAAAAAATGTGGATCTAACTGATTTTTTAAAGACTCAAATTTTGCCGATTCGGTTTTTGCAACAATCTGAGATTCAATTACTTTTTTCTCATTTAGAGCTTTATAGAAATAAAATAGGTGATAGAGCAAGCTTACAATAACAGTAATGGTTATTCCAAATACAAAATAACTTTTAGAATTATCTAAAAAAGATCCAGGATCGCCACCATTAAAATATACTACAACAACAAATCGCAAGACAATTAATACAAGAATGGTTAAAAATAATGAACCAAAAAATCCTATAGCAATTCTTGTGTACGACTGTTTTTCAAAAGCAACCATTTTACCCAAATAATAAAAAAACAAGTAATTCGTAAAGGTTAAGCTAAACCCATATAATTGAAAAATTGCGAAATTCAACAGCAATTTACTCAGTGGCTCATTAAATCCATCTGAAAAAATCCATTGACCAATTACAAAAACAATTGCGCCAGAAATAAATGCGATTTTGGCTAATTTAAGTTTACTTGTCATTTTTAAATCTATTTATAAAACTTTGTTAAATTCTTATAGTTTTATCTCAAAAGTAAGGTCTTTATCCTTTAATTCAAACTTTGCATCTTCAAATTGTGGCGGACCATAACTTATTACATTATTAGAAATTCCGTAATCTTCAAGAGGCATTCCATTTGATTCAAAATCCATTTTACCGTTATTATTGACATCATGAAAGCTAACAACAGCATAAGTATTTGGCTTTAGGTCTGAAAAAACAACAGATGCCACTCCATTATTGATATCGGAAATTTCTCCTTTATAATAATTTTTACTAATAAACCCTTTTGCTGAATCGTACAGTACAAAATATACTTTACCCTTATCTGAAGTTACATTGTTTATTTGTACAGTTACTTTATAAGTATTACTGTTTGTTTTCTTTTTTAATTCATCTGATGACTGTGCATAATTGACTAAGCTAATCAAATAAAAAACGATTACTATTAAAATTCTTACCATAATTAAATTTTTAGAGGTTATTATTAAATTTGATTCAAAATTCAGATAAACAGATGTATTGTAAAATTGAATCTTACCGAGTTGTCATTTTTTTAGGATGAGTTGTTGAAATTTTGGTATTTGATAAAAATAAATGAACTATATATATTGTAACAAATAAACTAATTTTACTACTTATTAATAAATCGACCTATAAGTGACCAAAGAACTTGAAAAAAAATTTTCTAGTGAATTAGAGCAGAATCAAAGTATCATACATAAAGTTTGTAGGTCATATACAAATAATACAGCTGCGCATAAAGATCTTTTTCAAGAAATTACTATTCAGCTATGGAAAGCTTATCCAAAATTTAGAGGGGAATCGAAATTTAGCACATGGATGTACCGGGTTGCGTTTAATACGGCTATTTCACTCTATAGAAAATCTAAAAGAAACGTTGAAACAACAGAAATTTATGATAATCTAAAAGAGTTGGAATACCAAGATTATGATGATTCAAAAGACCAACAATTAAAATTATTGTATCAAGCTATTTATAGTCTTAATGATATCGAAAAAGCTTTGGCACTTTTATATTTAGAAGACAAAAGTTATAAAGAAATATCTAAAACCTTAGGTATTAGTGAGGTAAATGCTAGAGTGAAAATGAATCGAACTAAAACCAAATTAAAGAATATATTAAATCCATAAATATGGAACACTTAGAAAAATTAAAAGATGTCTGGAAAAATCAGGGTGAATCATCTATTAAGTTCACAAAAGATGACATCTATAAAATGGTTCACCAAAGATCGTCATCTGTTGTGAAATGGATATTAATAATTAGTATTTTGGAATTTATATTGCCTAATTTATTTATATTTTTTTCAGATCTTAAATCTACAAATGAAGTTTATCAAAGTTACGGCTTAAGTAATATAATGCTTTTTTATACAATTTTACATGTAGTAATTATTATTGGTTTTATTTATTATTTCTATAAAAATTATAAAAATATATCTGCAGATAGTAGTGTGAAAAATTTATTAAGTGATATTTTAAAGACAAGAAGTACAGTTAAATATTATATTTATTATAATATAACGATTGCCGCGGTAATTGGCCTGCATGTTTTTTTCATCGTATTTAATTCTGATGTTTTTCTTAGTAAGATACCCGAAAATACTAACATGATTATCATTTGGGTAGTTGCCATTATTCTTTTGGCAATTGTTCTCTTTCTTTTTTGGTTATTTTATAGAATACTTTACGGATTTTTATTGAAAAAATTAAAACAAAATTACAAAGAGCTCAATAATAACATTTGAATGAAAATCAAAATATATTGATATCTCCTTTACCCATTCTAATCACTTTTAATTCATCTGTTGTAAGATCGACAATTGTAGAGGGAATATTGGCTCCATAGCCTCCATCTATAACGAGATCCACTTTATCTTTCCATTTTTCATATATTAGTTCAGGGTCCGTCGTGTATTCTAAAAGCTCATCTTCATCTCGAATTGATGTTGAAATGATAGGATTTCCCAATTCATAAACAATATCGCGAATAATAGAATTATCAGGAATTCTTATTCCTACCGTTTTTTTCTTTTTAAATACTCTTGGTAATTTATTATTACTTTTTAAAATAAATGTAAATGCACCGGGTAAAGCTCTTCTTAATATTTTATAGGTTGGAGTATCAATTTGTTTTACGTATTGAGATAAATTACTCAGGTCATAAAAAATAAAAGACAGGTTTGCCTTTTCGAGCTTGATGCCTTTTAATCTGGCAAGTCTTTCTAGTGTTTTATTATTCGAAATATCACAACCCAAACCATAAACGGTATCTGTAGGATATATAATGAGCCCGCCATTCTTTAAAACCCTTACCACTTTTTGTATCTCTTTTGGATTTGGATTTTTATTATATATTCTTATCAATTCAGACATAGGTTTTTTTGATAAATTCAATGTATTCCTAATACATTTTACATTGTATATTCTCTTAACTTGTCAACAACATACAAGAAGTAACCAAAATCTAATGTATTTCTAATTTGTATTAAAATAAGTATTTTAACCGAAATCAAGCTCTTAGTGCATATACTTCAAAATTTATCTCTAGAACAATTTTTTGCTTACCTACAATAAAACATTCACATTTCTAATTAAAATTCAGTTTGCAACGCTTAAATTTAAGGCGAATTTAATAAAGCTTCTTTTATTTTTTTCTCTAAATCAGTTGTTGAATCGGAATAGTTTAATGTTACTATTGACTCTTTAGTTTTGGCATTGTAAAGCACCACATGTTTTAAGCCTTTTTCCTTTTGAGCAATGGATAAAACACCCCATTTTTTCAGTTCCTTTTCGGATTTTGTTTGTGTTTTTTTAGTTGTTTTATCGTACTTTATAAAAATAATTGGAGCCGTTAAAAACTTACGGTTCATTTTTTTCATCTTTGCTTTAAGCACATTACAATCACTACAAGTATCTGAATGATAACCAACCGAAATAATCTTTACATTGCGTTTAGCAATGTTTTGGTCATATTTAAATTGAGATACCAAAAAGATCGTGCCAACAATTAACCAGATTTTTATATTCATTCTATATAATATTTCATCAGATTATTATTGGTAATCCTATCTATTAAGTTTACAATTATTCGGCTACCAGTCTAAAACCTTCACCGTGAATATTAATAATCTCGACATTTTCATCTGGTTTAAGATACTTTCGAAGTTTTGCAATATAAACATCCATACTCCTGGATGTGAAATAGTTATCATCTCTCCAAATTTTTGTTAAGGCCATTTCTCTTGGTAGTAAATCATTTTTATACAAGGCCAAAAGTTTTAAAAGCTTATTTTCTTTTGGTGATAATTTTCTAGGTTCTCCCCCATTATGAGACAATTGACGAAGTTTAGAATTTAAATGAAAATTTCCAATCTCAAATTCAAATTGATTATCGTCACTCGAAATATCAGATTCCTTTCTTTGTAAAATTGCTTTGATCTTATATAATAAAACTTCAGAATCAAACGGTTTATTTAAATAATCATCTGCCCCAACCTGGTATCCTTTTAAGACGTCTTCTTTCATTGATTTTGCTGTAAGAAATATCAAGGGGATATCATTATTTACAGATCTAATGTCTTTTGCCAATGAAAAACCATCTTTTTTTGGCATCATTACATCTAAAATACATATATCAAAATCGTCATTTTTAAATGAAATTAACCCATCTAAACCATCTTTGGCATGCGTTACATCATAATCGTTAATTGCTAAATAATCTTTTAGAACTGTTCCAAAATTCGGATCATCTTCTACTAATAATATTTTTTTGTTTCCCATGATAATTATTTTAAATTAATGGTATTTTTACTGTAAAAGTACTTCCCTTTCCCTTCTCACTTTCTACATAAACACTGCTTTGATGACTTTCTACAATGCTTTTTACGTAAGAGAGACCTAGTCCGTGACCTTTTACATTATGTACATTTCCTGTTTGTTCTCGATAAAATTTATTAAATACTTTTTTTTGTACGTTTTTTGCCATTCCAATGCCCTTATCTTTGATCTTTAAAATAATTTTATTTCCTGCATTTTCGGTATAAATATCAATTTCAGGAGAACCCTCTGAATATTTAATCGCATTGTCTAAAATATTTGTAATTACATTGGTTATATGAAACTTACTTGCTAATATTTCGCTTTGTAGCGCATCAAAATGTTTTCTTACATGCCCTTTTCTGTCCGACACCAATAAATCAACATGCAAAATTGCATCTTCAATTATGTCGTGAAGGTTAACTACATCCTTACTTAAATCAAGTTGATTCTTTTCTAGCTTCGAAATTCTCAAAACATTTTCAACCTGAGCATGCATACGTTTATTCTCTTCCCTAATCATTTCGGCATAACGTATAACCTTTTCTTTATTATCTATTATTTTTGGATTCTTAATTGAATCAATAGCCAGATTTATCGTTGCAATGGGTGTTTTAAATTCGTGGGTCATATTATTAATAAAATCTGTCTTTATTTTCGATATTTGTTTTTGTTTAATTAATTGGTATATGGCACTTGCAAATGATAATATAATTATAAAAATAAACAGAGCAGACAAAATCAAGATCCATGATATAGTTGATAATATGAATTCCTTCTTATCCGGGAAACTAACATATAAACTATAGTCATAATTTCCTTCATTGTCAACAAATAACGGTACCGAATAAGTGTACCCCGTTTTTTTCTTAAATTTATCAGACTTAACTTTAGTTATCAATCCATCTGTAAATACCCCATATTCAAATTTTGTTTCAATGTTTCTTGCTCTTAACTCATTATCTAAATTCAATCCAATTTCATTTTTACTTATCCTTTCATGAATGGGTCTTCTGGGGACAACATTCTTAAAAAAGTCTTCAAACTGCATTTTATCATATTCATCTAATCTCTCAAATTTTACAATTCTTTCTTTGGGTGATAAATCTTTAAAATCTTTAGATTCGAATTCATATTTCTCAATTTTTGTTTCATCTCTTCCGATAAATGTTTTAAAACTTATCGTATCTGCTTCAAAGGGTGATATTTGAGCTTTAAAATTATTTTCAACTATACTTTGTCGAAAGGTGAACTTCTCATTTTTAATCGTATCTATTTGTTGAAAAAAGTAATCTCTAACCGTGCTTTGTTTAGATTGCTGCATTTCATCAAAGAGGGGAGAATATTTTTCAACATAATCTCTAAATTCTCTATCCTTAATATTTTCAGAAACTTCCGCCAAGGCAAACTTTACACTTGTAGAAAACTGTTCTTCCTTTAGTTTGATGGATGATTTTATCCAAAATATTTGCACAGAGATTATCCCTACCAAGGAAATAACCATCAATACCACTAAAAGTACAAAAATTCGTTTACTCATTGCAACAAATTTAGATTTTCTTTAGGTTATATTTAATCTTTTAACAAATGTTAACGAACCTTTGGATTAATTTAACATATTTTTAAGAAATATACAATTATTTAAGAGAATTTCTCCAATAAATTTTTATAAAGGTTAATGACTTGATTTTTAGACTGTTTCAAATCAATATTGTGAATTGTAAAATCTGAATTTTTAACCTTGTAATCATCACTCAATTGGTTCTTCATTCTTGCCAATACAGATTCTTTATTAGTTTTATCTCTTTGTATAACTCGTTCAATTTTAAGCTTTTCTGGAGCTGATACTGAAATAATATAGTCAAATTGATCTTGGTTTTTACCTTCAAAAATTATGGCATTTTCTTGAATCACAAATAATGCATTTTGTTTCTTTAACCAAAGTGAAAAATGTTTATTCACTTCTGGATGAACAATCTTATTTAATTCTTGTAGTTTACTTTTATTACTAAAAACTATACTAGCAATAAAACGGGTATTCAATTCATTTTTATTATATGCTTTTTCCCCAAACAATTTAATTAATTCAGTTTTAATTAAAGGCGAGTTATGCATTAATTTTTTAGCCTCCAAATCTGCATAATAAACCGGAACTCGTAGTTCTTCAAACATTTTGGCAATAGTAGTCTTGCCACTACCTATTCCACCGGTTAGCCCGATTATCTTCATCTTTTTTTATTTCTTAATTAAGAATTCAATTTTATTTGGTACAATCTTCACATCAAATAAAATCTCGGGTTTCTCAACAATCACAGGAATTAAATAATCTAAATTATTCTCTTCCGTATGCTTATAATCGCATTGAATTTTAAAACTATTCGCAGAAATTTTGTTATAATCGTTTAACGCGACCTGATATATTACCTTTACTTCTTTCGGATAAGTACTTATAAGGTATTTCTTTGGTAAATTGATAACTTTAAATGGTAAATTAAAAGAGCCTTGTGTAATTTTCTCAACCTTCCCCTTTACTAATATTTCAGTAGTTGATAAGGTTATCGCTTCACGCGGAACAAGTAATTTAATCTTATTTTCGAATGATTCAGAAATATCCTGCCAAACCATTTCTTCTGTATTAATTTTATTAATAGAATCAACTATTTTGGTGGGTCCAGAAATTGTTACATATTCAGGTTGTAAGGTATAGTCTTTAATTAAACTATATCCGGGTTTGAATTCTAAATTTATATTTGGAATTATTTTTACTTTTTTCGATTTTTTTACTCCGAAATCAAAAATTAAAGTATCCGGAAATATATTTAAAACCACTGTTTCTGCCGATAACTGAGATTGTAAAAAATTGATATTACTTTTTGTCAAACTATAATATTCTGATCCTTTTTTACGTTTGATTTCAGATAAATTATATTTCAAATTTCTTTTTTTTAACGAATAACCCAACAGTTTAAATCCTATTGTATTAATTGTTAACTTTATTTTTTTATTGGGTTCATTCTGGAGCAATTTGTTCTGAGGAATATCTGTATAAGTTAGATTAAACTCTACATCAGCAATATAATTTTTTGATAGTTTTATCAACATCCAGAATGTAAAAGATAACATCAAGAACAATAAAAATATTCGTAATTTCTTATTGTTCTTAATAGAATTTATATTTTCGGATGGCTTTTTAGTTTGCATTAAATCTAAATTTGCTTCTGCTGCTATAAATGTAAATAAAAAGAGGCTATCTTAAAAATAATTTTCAAAATAGCCTCTCTATAATATGGAAATATTTATTTTTTCTTAATTTCCTTTGGTAAATACTTTTTACTCAATTCCATTGAAATTGCAGATCTTTCGAATTTAATTTTTCCTGCATTGGTTTCAATAAGACAAGTATTATCCTTTTCATTTAAATCTACAATTTTACCGTGTATACCACTTGTAGTAATAACTTTTGCCCCTTTTTTAATAGTAGATTGAAACTTCTTTTCATTTTTCTGACGTTTCATCTGTGGTCTAATCATAAAGAGGTATAAAACTAGAAACATCAAAGGAATTAAAACATAATTCCCAATTCCGCCACCTCCTGCTTGTAAAAAAATAATTTGAAACATAATTGTAATTAACTAGTTGATTTAACTTTAGGACTTGGTGTAACCTGGGCCTTTATTATTAATATTTCTTTACCTTCGGCTGTATTAGTCAATAAAGTAACTTGTTTTTTTTGTTTATTTGGTTTTTTATAAGAATTGAATTTTACTTTGATTTCACCTTTTTCACCTGGAGCAATAGGTTCTTTTGGCCATTCGGGAACAGTACAACCACAACTACCTTTTGCTGAAGTTATAATTAATTCAGACTTACCAGAATTTGTAAATTCAAACACAGTTTCTACAATATCACCTTCATTAATTGTTCCAAAATCATGTTCCGTTTTACTAAAACTGATTTTTGGGCCACCAAGTTTTATCTCAGTATCTCTCTCTTTCGCGATTTCCAAATTATCTTTTCTAATTTTTTTTGATGCATCTTCTTTACAAGAAAACACCAATAAACTCAATCCAAAAATGGATAATACTAAAATTTTTTTCATTTTTATATAATTTAATTTGTGCAAAAATATAATTTTTATAGTAATCCTCTGCCTATTTTTTGCAATCGTTTAGACTTATTGTAATCTTTTAACAATTTATCCAGTACACCATTGATAAAATAACTACTTTTTGACGTTGAATAATCTTTTGCTATTTCAATATATTCGTTGATAGTAACTTTAGTAGGGATAGATGGGAAATACAAAAATTCTGTAATGGCCATTTTTATTAAAATCAAATCTATTTCCGCAATTCGCTCTGCATCCCAATTTGGTGTCTTATCGTCAATATCTTCAATAAATTCTTGGTGATGCAAAATCGTTTTTCTAAATAGATCTATTAAAAATTCTTCATCATCATCTTTTACATCCAGTTGTTTTAAATCAAATAAACCTCCATTTCTAAACTCTTTTATCGATTTCAATATCATTGTATTCACCAATGGATAATCATCAACCCAATTTAAATTCTGACTTTCATAATAATCAAAAATCTTCTCATTTGGTGCTATGATTTCTTTAAAAAACTGAGCTATAAATAATTTATCTTCTTTAATTGATGTTTCCTTTGTGCCAATGTAATTTTTAAAAAATTCGCTTATCTCTAATTCATCTAAAATAACCCGTACATATTCCCGGTCATTCTTCCAATTATTCAATTTTTTATTCGTTACAAATCCATTAATTTCACCGCTATTTTCTATTGCAGCAATAACTTTATTGTTAATAAATTTTAAATTGGGGTTGATATCAGCTGCAGTAGCTAAATGTTTTTTCTTTTTAATTTCAAGGTGTTCTAGAGCTAAATTTTTAACTTCCACCATTAATGACAGCTGTAGAATATATAGGTCAATCGCTTTTTTAACACTTAAAATCAAAAACTTCTCTTCTTTATTTAAATCTTCGTCCTTAGATTTCAGCATTGCATATACCGACTGCATTACTTTGATTCGAATATGTCTTCTATTCACCATAATATAAAGATCGTATATAAAACTTTATTTTTAATTAAAATTAAATGCAAAACTACATTTTTTTTTTAAATCAGAGCGGTTGATATCGTAATTATGAGTTAAATAAATGTCAATTTTATATTCATCAAAATTATCCATTTAATATTTGTGTATCTTCGTCATTTCAATAATTTTCAAGTCTTTTAATGAAAGCTTTACAATACCTTAATAAATATTTTTACAAATATAGATATCGCCTGCTTTTAGGTATTTTAATTACCGTAGTTGCCAAGATTTTTGTACTGCAGATTCCTCAACTTATTAGAGAATCTTTAAATATCGTAGAAGATTACAAAAATCATAAGATCAGCTCTTTAGACCTTGTTAAATCCCAATTAATTATCAATATATTATATATTATTGGAGCTGCTTTAATATCGGGTTTTTTTACTTTTTTAATGAGACAAACTTTAATTGTTATGTCTCGACTTATTGAATTTGATCTGAAAAACGAAATATTTCAACAGTATGAAAATCTTTCTCAAAACTTTTACAAAAGAAACAGAACCGGAGATCTAATGAATCGGATAAGTGAAGATGTTGGTAAAGTGAGAATGTATTTCGGGCCAGCAATTATGTACACCATGAATATGTTGGTTTTGTTTGTAGTTGCTATTACTAAAATGATCAATATAGATGCGAAATTAACTATGTACACTTTATTACCATTACCAATTTTATCTATTGCTATATATGTTTTAAGTACTATAATCAATAAAAGAAGTACAACAGTTCAATTGTATTTATCAAAGCTTACAACATTTACCCAAGAAATATTTTCAGGTATCAATGTAGTAAGAGCCTATAGTATAGAAAATCAAACTTCAAACGATTTTAATAATTTGGCCACAATTAGTAAGCAAAAAAATATTTCACTTTATAAGGCACAAGCATTATTTTTTCCTCTTATGATACTTTTAATTGGGATAAGTAATCTACTGGTAATTTACTTTGGCGGAATGCAATATATAAATGGAGAAATAAAAAATATTGGAATAATTGCCGAATTTATTATATACATAAACATGTTAACCTGGCCAGTGGCAGTGGTAGGCTGGGTTACTTCTATTGTACAGCAGGCAGAAGTTTCACAAAGGCGAATAAATGAATTTTTAGAAGAAGTTCCTTCGATTCAAAACCTTCAGCCTGAAGAATCAGTTATACAAGGAGAAATTGAGTTTAAAAATGTGAGCTTTACTTACGATGACACCAATATTACAGCGCTAAAAGATGTTAATTTTAGAGTAAACCATGGAGAAACTTTGGCCATTTTGGGAAAAACCGGATCAGGTAAATCAACTATTGCCGGATTGATAGCAAGAATGAATGATATAAATAAAGGTGAGATTTTAATAGATGGATTACCCATTAAAAAAGTTAACTTAACCTCATTGAGAAAAAGTATTGGTTTTGTTCCTCAAGTGGCCTTTTTATTTTCCGATACCATTAAAAATAATATCAAAATAGGAAATAATAATGCTACAGATGTAGAAATTGTCAAAGCGGCAAAATCTGCCTATATAGACCACAATATTAATAAGTTTAATAAAAAGTATGATACATTTGTTGGTGAGAGAGGAGTCACTTTATCGGGAGGTCAAAAACAGAGAATTTCAATTTCGAGAGCTTTAATTTCAGATCCTAAAATTCTAATTTTTGATGATTGCTTATCTGCTGTAGATACT
>VAPK010098542.1_pt1 | contig 14044 bp, 9 predicted proteins | sample 3395031 | NCBI WGS metagenome assembly VAPK01 (sample SAMN08290443, study PRJNA428436) | hydrothermal vent metagenome | isolation source: Deep-sea hydrothermal vent chimney 1 | place: Pacific Ocean: Juan De Fuca Ridge | reverse complement strand
TTTTGGCAAGACTTTTGGCAAGACTTTTGGCAAGAAAATATTACTCGTTGTAACGTGTATTATGCTCGTTATCCCGACGGCCCAGGCCAAAAATTTCAGCGCAAATTTAGTTGGCGTTATCGGCAATAAATTTTTAGATAACGATTGGCAAGAATTCGATAGCCAATTTGCACTTGGCGCCTCATTTGATTTCAAATATCGCGATTGGCCCTTTAGTCTGGCGATTGCTACGATTGTTTCAGCCGATGTGGAATCGAATAACTCCTCTTTTGTTGAAGAAGAAGCTGGCTTCACCAGTGAAACACATTTGGGAATACGAAAAATATTAACCATCAGCGGTTCTCCGATCGAACCCTATATAGGGGGGGGACTCGCATTGGTCATGGCTGAGTTAGACCGACGAATTAATTCATCATTCTTTGTCTCAACCGATGACGATTTCACAGTAGGATTTTGGGTTGGTGGCGGATTATATTGGCATGTCACCAAGCGATTAAGTGTTGGTTTTGATATTCGTTATTCTGACGCGGAAGTCACTCTTTTTGGTACTGACATGGAAACCGGAGGATTGTACACCAACACAACCGTCGGCGTTCATTGGTAACACTCGTTGATAACACTCTTGCTGAATATTACCTTCTTTCCCGCCACTTCCTGTGGCATATTAACAGGCTACACAACTGTGGCCCGGTAACCCCCCCGCCCTAAGAGGAAGCCACTAAACAGGAACCTGCAATAATACAAACGGAGGACAGTTCCAATGGCTGACAAAAAAGAAAATTACACTTACTGCGGCGGTAAAAAAATTAAGTTGGACAAATTGCCCGATCAATTCGTCACCCGTTTACTCCCGGATGAACTTAATAAACTAGGTATCAATGACGCTCAACAAATGTCATCAGCCTCATCGCGAATTTCATGCTCCGCGGCTGCACTTGAAAAAATGATGTCAGGCACACGCTTGTTAGCTGCTACTCACCATGCGTATCAAATCAGTGATACCAAAGAAGAATTTTTAATTACCGACCGCATATTCGTCACTTTTACCAACACAATCAGTAACGATGAATTAGACGCATTTACCGCAAAGTATGCATTAATTGTAAAAGACCAATTTTCAGACCAAGAATTCCTCTTCCAACTTAGCGATCATACTGGCATGAACCCCATTAAGCTTGTCGTTATGCTCACAGAAAACGATAATGATGTCGCGCTCGCTGAACACGATTTGAATTATCGAGCTGCGACCAGTCAGTTTCTGCCAACAGATCCAGATTATTTATCGCAGTGGCATTTACATACCCGCAGCGACCACCCCGAGGTGGATCCCCGTTCATCCGCAAATTGTGAACAAGCATGGGAAATTTTAGGCAGCTACGGGCAACAAAATATCGTTATTGGCGTCACGGATGATGGATGTAAACTAAGCCATCCTGATTTTAATTCAGATGCCAAATTTGCTGGTTGGGGTTATTTTAGTGGCTCGCGTTTAATTAACAACCGCGATATCGACGCTAATCCGGACAATATGTACGAAACAGGTTCAAATCACGGCACGTCAAGCGCGGGGGTGATTGCAGGTGAAGCTGACGCCGTTCTTACCGTCGGTGCGGCACCGGACTGTCGATTATTTCCTGTCAAATGGGAATCAGATGGCCCTTCCCTATTCATTAGTACGTCTAAATTAAGAACAGCAATAGACTACATGAGCGATAAAGTTGATATTATTTCTAATTCCTGGGGTGTCACCCCGACGAGCTTTTGGCCTGCAATCGTGACCGACCGAATTGCACAATTAGCGAAAACGGGAGGCCGAAGAGGTAAAGGCATTCTCTTTTTGTGGGCAGCAGGAAATGAAAACTGTCTGATTAACTACACTGCGGATCAAGACGTCCCTTACACAAATGGTTGGGCACAAAATGCCGGTGGATCCTGGTCCTGGGTTGGTGTAAGGACCGCGACTCGCTTTACCAATAGCTTGGTTGGTATTCCAGGCGTGATGCACGTCGCGGCGCTGGCAAGTAATGCGATGCGCAGTCACTATTCCAATTACGGCCCCGGTGTCTTGATTTGCGCACCATCGAGTAATTCTCACGCCTATTCCAGGAAGAGGCTTCCTGGGCTTGCGGTGACGACGACTAGCGGTCTATCAAATGGTGTCACCTCCAGTTTCGGCGGCACATCCAGTGCAACACCATTAGTAGCAGGCATCGCAGCACTTGCCTTATCGGCAAATGCCAACTTGAGCGCATTGGATGTCGCATCGTTACTAAAACAGACTGCATCAAAAAATTTAGATTTTTCTGGCTATGAGCGTACTCCACCTGCATCCTACGACCAAAATACGGATTGGGATGTTTCCCCTATTGCACCTTTTAAGCAGCCTGCATTCAACGATATTGACAGTGCAGATGGCACCTGGAGCGGCTGGTTCGGATACGGCAAAGCAGATGCGCAAGCGGTTGTCGCCAAAGCCCTGCAACTTCTACCCGAGGATACTGAAGACGGTAACAATCACTATGAGTCCAAACCTGAAAAAACTATTCCCGACAACAGTGTTGAAGGGTTACGAGATGTTATCGAAGTCACAAATTCTGGTGTATTGAGCCAAATTAAAACCGCTGTTGATCTTGATCACAGCTGGATTGGCGATTTGCAAATACGTTTAATTTCACCAACAGGTAAAATTGTATTGTTGCATGATCGAACTGGTTCTAACAACGATAATATCAAACAAACTTATGATGGCAATAACCTGCCCGCACTACAAACATTACGGCAACAAAATATCCAGGGAGTATGGACACTGGAAGTCATAGATTCTGCGTCACAGGATATCGGTGTACTCAATGCCTGGTCACTTGATTTTGAAACTATTCGAGCGCCAATTGAAGTCATCGATGCCGAGGCAACTCGCATTCCTGATAATAATATTGACGGAATTAGCCGCTCATTGGACGTACCCAACGGGCGCACTATCAACACGGTAGACATAAGCGTCGACATCACTCACCCCTGGATAGCAGATCTGGTCATCACCCTAACGCCACCCAATGGTACACCAATACTGTTACACAATCGCAGTGGCAATAGTGCGGATAACATCAAGCGTACATGGCGTTCACAAGATATATTTGAATTACAAACCCTAATTGGGCAAGATTCCGGTGGTCAATGGCGCTTATCTGTAGCGGATCAAGCTTCTCGTGATGAGGGTAAACTGAATCGTTGGAGTATTGCCATTCACTAATAAATAAGAACTAATAACAGGTGCTAACGGTAACGGCAGAACCTCAACACAAATATCTTATTTAAGGTTTTGCCATTGTACAAATTTTTATTCAAATCTTCCAGCAAACCACGATGTTCAAACATGTATCATATTTTTTACCGTTGAAATGAATTTATACAAATTCCGAATAAATTATTGAAGCCTAAAAATGCGGCGCTTCAGGTGCAGCCTTATGCATTTCCACGCCTTCAAGGATTTCTTTTTTTGCATCCTCTAAACTTCCCCATCCACCGACACGCACCCATTTACCTTCGTCAAGATCCTTGTAGTGCTCAAAAAAATGGGCGATCTGATCTAACAACATAGGCGGTACATGACGAACACGGTCCCAGTCTTTATAGACAGTGCATAATTTTTTATTCGGCAACGCCAGCACCTTGGCGTCATCACCGGATTCATCTGTCATAAGCAGTACAGCTACTGGTCGGCATTGAATGACTGAGCCGGGAATAAGTGGATACGGCGTCACAACCAGCACATCAACAGGGTCTCCGTCTTTTGACAACGTATGAGGAATATACCCATAATTACAGGGGTAATGCATCGCGGTATTCATGAAGCGATCAACAAACATAGCCCCGCTGTCTTTATCCACTTCATATTTAACGGGATCGCTGTGCGCGGGAATTTCGATTATCACATTGATATCATTTGGCACATCATTACCGGAACTTACCCGATCAAGGCTCATTAAATTCTCTCCTGAATAAAACGGATAAATTTAACACAAAACCTAGACAATAGATGCACTAAATAATCTATTATTATCGATTTTCGTCGCTCGGCTATTAATTATTCAAAATCTGTATTACAAATTACAAAACGGGCAAGGATATGCTGACACGCAATCCGTTGTCCATTTCCTTATTTGAGTTTTTTAATATTATTTCCCCGCCATGCGCCCTGACAATTGTCCTGGCAACGGTCAAACCAAGCCCTGTCCCACCGGTTTCGCTGTTGCGCGACGCCTCAATTCGATAAAAAGGCGAGAACACCCTTTCTAACTGAGCATCTGGGATACCCGAGCCATTATCTGACACTTCTATTAAAATATTATTGCCCTTGCTTGCTAATGATACGTAAACTTCCCCGGCATATTTAATAGCGTTACCGATAATATTATTCATTACGCGCCTCATGGCTATCGGCCTGCAATTATAGTTTAAATGCTCTGGTCCGGAGTATTCTGACAGGTTGCCCGAATCAGTTTCATCATCACAAATACTTTTAATAAGGGTTGCCAGGTCAACAATCGTTTTCGCTTCTGTCGACGCATCATCCCGCGCGAAGGATAACGTGGAATCAAGCATGGACTGCATTTCACTAATGTCCTGCAATGTTTTTTTTTGCAATTTTTCGTTGTCTATTGATTCAGCTCTAAGCCTTAATCTTGTCAACGGAGTGCGTAAATCATGTGAAATCGCCGCTATCATTTGCATACGTTCATTTACAAATCGTCTGATCCTGTCTTGCATGGTATTAAATGCGATGGCAGCATTTTTGATTTCTACAGGACCTGTTTCATCAAGTGCGGGCGCGTAGATATCAGTACTAAAGCGCGAAGATGCCTTGGAAAAATAATTTAACGGCTTAACAATTTGACTTGTTACGACCAGTGATAAAATATAAATACACGCAATAATAAATAGCGCGACAAGTAAAATATTAATAATCACCTGAACATGTTTGTGTGGTGATTTCGCGACAAATTGAACCTTCTCGCCATCCTTATAAAGAACTGACACAATGATTTTTGTCTTGTCTGGCAAAGTATCAGGTAAGCCTTTAGACACGCTATTACTGTTTTGGATTTTTGGATGTGTCACTGAGACATTCTGTAGACCAAGATTCTCCATATGTTTTTGAAGATGGCGTTGAATTCTCTTGGTACTCCAGTCATTCGTTATCTCTGCCTGTTGTACAATATTTCTGCCACGCAGTATTTTTATATTTTTATCTTGAAAACTATCGATAACGGCAATTCTGCTATTGATATCCATATTTTGTAGTATCGATGTCATTACGACTATTTTTGTTGCTACCTCTATAACATTTCCTTCATGATATTCAGAGCGAATAATAAATGATGAAACAAGCACGCTACCTGCAACTACAATTACAAATCCAACTGTTAGCACCCAGGCTGTTCTGCCAACTATACTGCGTGGCAATATATTCATTTTATGCCTTCCAAACAGGGTGAATTTAAATATAGCCTAACTGAAATATACATTATTTATGGCCCGGATATTTTATCAACAGCCGGTGTAAATAAATATCCACCACTTCTTACCGTTTTGATCATGATCGGTGATTTATGGTCTACCTCGATCTTCCTACGCAGCCGACTAAGCTGTATATCAACACTACGATCAAATGCAGACGCACTGCGGCCTTTGGTAATATCAAGTAACTGATCACGGTTTAAAGTACGTTGTGGATGTTCAATAAAGGCCAATAATAAATCATACTCGCCTGCCGTCAGACTTATCAGTGCATTTTCTGGAGATCGCAATTCTCTTTTACCAGGATACAATTTCCAGTTTTCGAACAAATACACTAGATCAGGCTGCGAAAGATTATTTTCCTTAATTACAAGGTTAGGAGTTACAGGGTTAGAAGTTACAAGGCCAAAAGCAACAGGGTCAAACCGTCGTAGAACTGCCTTGATTCTCGCCAGCAACTCTCTGGGATTAAACGGTTTTGGCAAATAATCATCTGCCCCTATTTCCAGCCCAATAATACGATCTGTTTCATCGCCCATTGCCGTTAACATTATTATAGGTGTATTCACAGCAGATCGGATTCGTCTGCAAATACTCAAACCATCTTCACCTGGCAACATCACATCCAGAATAATCAGATCATATAGTTTTTTAGCCAGTTTAGCGTCTGTTTCTTCCGCATTAGCAGCGGTATCAACATTATATTGATGATCTTTCAAAAAACTGGATAACAACTCCCTAATATCGACATCGTCATCTACGACCAGGAGCTGTTTTATCGCATTTCTAACCATTTTATAAGTATACATTTTGAATTCAAAATAGGGATGATTTATTTGTAACATTAAGTAACAAATTTTTCTAGAGGCCTGTTTGTGTTACGCATTGTTACACAAACGTAGCTCGACTGACATCGTTGTGTTACACAACAGACGTACATTATTACTCTCGATCACTACTAAAAAAGGAGAAAGATAATGAACCTAACACAAGTAATTTTTACATCTGCAACTGTTTCGATACTGGTTCTAGTTGCATCAATTGGAATTTTTACATACGCTGCGGCCAACGGTGCAGGCACAGCGCCAGGCATGTTACTCGGTAGCTTTAAACACATGCATTCGAACAACAATCATGAGAAAAAAATGCAGCACTTAAAATCCTATTGCAAGGAAGGCGGCAATAGGAAGACTAAGCATATCATCAATTATGTTGAAGATCGTTTTGAGTTTTCTGAAACACAATCGCAAGAATGGAACAAAGTCATCGATGCACTTTATTCCGAAGAAACGACAATCCAGATTATATGCGATAAAATCCTAACAAAAGAAAATCATGAAACAACACCCGCCCGTATGGAACTGGCGGAAACCGTGATATTAACTGGTCTTGAGGCTATGCAACGAATCCGACCGATAATCACTGACTTTTATACCAGCCTGGATGACAAGCAGAAAAGAACACTTGATGATATTCTCTCTCATCGAAATCATCGACATCCTGATCACATCTAGGAGCCTGAATAAAAGGAGTAGTGATTAACATTACTCCTTTACGACAATGCAAAACATGCATGTATATAATATTTCTGCCGATCACCTGAAAGAGAATATATATTGAATAATACAGCGAACACACACACCCTGATGTGTGATAGCAACTAATAATTTGTCGAGATTTTTTTAACCAAACATATCTGCGGTGATGGATTTATACCAACCATCAGCATAAAGTGCTTCCATTTTTCTCAATGATCTTGGCGCTTCGAGGGGGCTGACGCCACCAGCGCCTTTGACTGCGACTATACTTTTACCGTCATAACGATACACTGCCGCAACTGAAATACCATAATCGGCTGACACCAGACTATAACAGGTGTTGATCCAGGATGGTGTCACAGCTGATCTTCCATTCAACTCGGCAACCAGTTGCACAGCACAAACCTTAGCCTGGCTATTTGCCGAAAAACCCGACTTTGGCATTTTGCCCGCAATGCATGCATCACCGATAACATAAACATCTTTTTTAAGTGTGGATAAAAAGGTCTTTTGATTGACCGGACACCATCCTTTATCGTCCGACAACCCCGAGCGTTTCGCTAACTTATGCGCTTTTTGTGGCGGAATAATATTGATCACATTACCCTTATATTCATCATCATCCGCATAGACGGTCATTTTTTTGATATCCACTCGCGTCACTTCTCCGCCCTGTGAACCCGGGACCCATTCAATCATACCAGGATAAAGTTCCTCCCAAGCATCCTGGAACAGGGCTTGTTTGGAAAAATTATCCTTAGCATCGAGCAAAAGTATTTTTGATTTTGGTTTATATTCTTTAAAATAATTTGCTATCAGACTCGCACGTTCATAAGGGCCGGGTGGACATCGAAACGGATTAGGGGGGGATGCAATGATGACAACGCCACCGTCTCTCATGGCCTCCAGTTGTTTCCTTAGTAACAAGACTTGATGGCGCGCATTCCATGCATGAGGCATGGTTTCCGAGGCTGCTTTATCGTAACCATCTATTGCGTCCCATTGAAAACCAATTCCGGGTGACACCACTAACCGATCATAAGAAATAGTTTTGTTTTTTTCCAGGTGTACTTTTTTTGCGCCAGCATCGATGGCCATAGCAGTGTCGTGGATAATTGCAATACCAGATTGTTTAAGCTTTTTATAGGTATGAGTAATGTAATCTATTGTATGCAACCCACCGATAACTGCATTGCTAAATGGACAAGTCGTAAATTTTTCTTCTTTCTCAATCAACGTCACTTTGAGCGACGGATCGTATTTCAGCAGGTATTTGGCACATGTTGCACCACCGAATCCGCCACCAATGATAACGACTCTGGCTAGGGAGCCAGGAGAAGCAAAACCCGATTGAGCATATGTCGTCCCACTTAACGCAGATGATGCACTTAAAAACTTTATAAAATCCCTTCGGTTGAGTGTGTTCATGATGACTTTCCTTCAGGCTAGTCTTTACTTAAGTTCAGAAAAATATTTGGCCATCGCGTCAATTTCCTCATCCGTATAACCTCGAGCAATTCGGTTCATAACCGTGCCCTTACGTTCATCGGCCCTGAATGCCTTCATGGTCTTAACAAATTCATTGAATTTAATGCCACGCAAAGAAGGAATCGAACCTGCACTCTTGCCGTCTGTGCCATGGCAACCTGCACAAGTATTCGCGAGAACCGCAGGCGCAGCACGTGATTCGATAGATTGAATGCTAAGAGGAAATAAAACAAGGATTAGGTTTGTGATAACACTAATTGTCAAAAACAATTTTTTCATTATCTTGTGTTCTCTTGATCCGTATTACAAACAGTATACAGTTATTTTTAAAAATAAATCTTAAAGAATGTTAATCTAGCTTTGTTACGAATCTTCACTTATCAATGTAACTATATTACCACTTGTATCATTAAAGTGTACCAATACCCGCCCCACATTTGTTTTTGTGGTATCAAAGTAAATGCACTGCGGAATTAATTTATATCAAACGCTTAGGAAGATATTTTATTTTTGATACACGTCTATCTTAAAAAACTATTAAAGACTATTAAAAAATTATAGAAAATTAAACGTCAAATAAACGTCTAAATATTAATTTTTTTTTAAATAAATTAATGCGTTAACCGATTTGTGACCTAGTTCAACTTATTAGATCCACTCCTAAGTCAATAATCACTTAGCCAGATTCCGCAATGAAAGGATTCATTTAGTGAGTATCGAGTCGGTGGGACATTTGCACGAGGGGGCATTTGTTTAACACGGCATTTATTAGTCGATCATAACAATAATTAATTTTTGTAGTTAAAGGAGTATTAGGATGAGAACGTTATTTCATTTGCCCTTCTGGCTAGGGCTAATGGTTATTTTGAGCGCGTGTGGTGGTGGTGGATCATCGACAGCACCGCAACAGGATGATCAGGACAATTCCAACACCAATAGAGACATCAATGCTGATCAGATAGCATTTGCAGAAACAGTATTCCCTATCGTCGCAAAAAATTGCGCCAATTGCCATAGTGAAAACAGCAACACCACGATCGACTTGGCTAAATTTGCCCACACCGATTCTGTCATTGCGCATGCGGTTGTCACCAATCGTGATCTGGTTGATATGAAGTCACCCGATAATTCCAGTATTGTTAAACGAATTATTGAAGATGCACATTTTTGCTGGACTGATTGTAATAGTGATGCAAACACAATTGTCACCGCAATCAATGAATGGAATACGCGTGTTGCCAATGGCACCGATACAGGTGGAGGCAACGGTGGTGGTTCAGGAGATGGCTCCGGTGGAGGTTCTGGAGGCGGTTCTGGAGGTGGCTCCGGTGGCGGATCAGGCGGTGGCACACCTGGCGAGAAAAGCAGTGTTGATGCATTCTCCGAAAGTGTTCTACCACTCGCGCAACAATATTGTGGCGAATGTCATGATGGCAATTTAGAATTTCCTGCCTTTGCACAAACCGATGCACAATTAGCGCACGATTTGACAATTGATAGAAAGCTGGCAACCCTGTCAGCGCCTGATGATTCTGCGTTAGTAAGTTACCTGAAAGACAGGGAACATAATTGCTGGTCGGACTGCGATACCAATGCCAGCCGTATGGAAGGGGCAATTGCACAGTGGCAACAACTCATTGCGGATAACTCAGGGGGCGGAGATGGTACAAACCGCAACCCGGTTGCTGTGACAGATAATTTTCAAACACAAATCAATGTTGTGCTGACTACTGATAATGTATTTGTAAATGACAGCGACCCAGATGGTGACACCCTGGCAATTAGCGAATTTAGCGCTACATCCGCAAACGCAGGTCAGGTTCAGGACAATATAAATGGCACTTTCACCTATACACCCCCCTTTAACTTCAGTGGCGTAGATTCCTTTGAATACACTATCACGGATGGCAATGGGGGTAGTGATAGCACAACTGTCACCATAGCGGTGGATGTCAATAACATTCCCATTGCTAACGACGATTTGATTCAATCAAACCCGAATACATCGATCACAATCGCAATCGCAACTCTGCTGGAAAATGACATCGAACCCCCAGGCAAAACACTGAATATTATTTCAGTCGATGGCAGTACTGAGTTTGGTGGTAGCGCTGTACTCAACATCGTCGACAATACCGTTTCCTACACGCCGTCATCCGGGTTCACGGGAATCGATAGTTTTGCCTATTCTATTTCTGATGGTACCGCGGAATCAAATGCGCTTGTAAAAATAGATATTAATGCGCAACCTGTCGCCGTCAGTGATGCCGCTTATACCTATGTTGATACCACTGTCAATATCGATAATGTGCTGACTAATGATATTGATACCAATGGTGATAACTTAACGGTCTCAGGCTTTCCTAACTCCAGCGACCAGGCAGGAAGCGTTACTTATAATGGGGACGGTACGTTTACTTATGTACCACCCGACCAGTTTGAAGGCAGTGATAGCTTTGATTATATCATCCAGGATGGAAGAGGCGGATCTGGGGCTGCCACTGTCTTCATCAATGTAATACAACCTATTCGACTTGATTCGAACCAGTACCTTCAGTTCCTGGATAAGACATCGCCCTTATTTCAGGAAGACGCCGATTCTGCAACGGCTTATTATCGTGCAGTTGATCCGCTAGACCAAAGAACCACTTTGGAAGCCTGGCGCGAGTTAAGCGGTTTTAACATCGGTGCCGACGCGTTTACACTTTATGTTAACGATAATGATCTTGGCTTTTCGCGACGTATGTTTATTCGAACTGATCCGATTACCGGTGCCGTATACTCTTACGTGGAGAACTATGCAACCCTGCAGGAAGCAATAGACGAAAACGGCGTCATCGCTACGGTGGCTATGGAATACAATGTCGCGCCTGGCGAGAATCCGCTTGATCCGGACGCAGAAAAATATACAACCTTTTATGTTTTTGATGGAAACGACGAGCGTGACCTGGGCGCTGATCTGGATCTCCGCGGTTTTAAATTCGTTCCGGGACTGTGTAACACCTGTCATGGAGGCAGACCCAAAGCGGTCGTGAACGGAATCTACCCTGATAATGGCGATACCGATGCCAGATTTATACCCTGGGATCTAGATACTTATTCGTTTGACGACGACACCGTGTCTGCCGACGACGCCATCGTCGCAGGTATTAGCCGTGATCAGCAGGAAGATCAATTCAAGGTTTTAAATCGTACAGTATTGGAGAATACTAATTCACTGCCACCAGTCGTAGAAGCTGTCGAAGGTTGGTATGGTGGTGTGGGGCTACCTGCTAATTCGTTTAACGGTGAATTTGTTCCTGACGGTTGGAGACCACCATTAGCACCCGCATCGGCAACTCTGCTTTATTCACAAGTCGTCGGACCTTATTGCCGTGCTTGTCATGTAGTGCGCGGCAATGCATTGCAAAGTGACATTGACCTGGCCAGTTATGATAAATTCATGTCATACAGCTCCCGAATAGAGCATCTTATTTTTGATGAAGGCACGATGCCAGTAGCACTTCGAACCTGGGATCGTTTTTGGGAAAATGAGTTAATAGCGGAAATACTCGCCGACTCAATCAATTCATCAAGGATACTGGAAGACGATACAATACTGTCGCCAGGCAGACCCATTGCGAATGCCGGACCTTTCCGGGAGGCAGCGCTTGGTCGAGTTGATCTCAATGGCAACGCCAGTCTCTATACGGGCGGAGATGAGTCTTTTAGCTGGACTCTGGTGTCACGTCCGGCAGACAGTGGTGCAACGTTGCAAGATCCCAATAGTGCTAGTACGTTCTTTATTGCCGATATACCCGGTGACTATACTGCACAACTGGTGGTCAATGATGGTATTGATGAAACACCCGCCAGCCCACCAAGTGAAGTTGTCATTCGTGTTTCGCCTATTTTACGTGGCGCATCATTTACTACCGATATCGCACCCGTATTCGAGCGCTGTGCAGTTTGTCACCTGGGATTTGACAACCCACGTTTCAACAACGCACGCACCTTGTATGAAAACGTCATCGATTTTGTTGATCTTGATGATTCAATAAACAGCCCTATATTGCTCAAACCTTCGGGTAATAGTCACGCTGGCGGAACCATACCCGGTTTTGAAACCACCGCTGGAGAAACGTACCGCTTGATACTCAGGTGGATACTTGAAGGTGCACCTGACAACTAAGGCAGGGCATGACTGACTGTGATAGATCAAGCCCGCGAGATATTAGCGGTGTTGACAAAACATCTCCAATTTTACTCTAGATGGATGATGTAGATAATAACGGTAACCTGGATCTGGTTTAAACCAGACCAGGTACCGCTATTATTATCAAGCTAAACCAATAACCCTAGCAATTACCCCTTTTCAATTAATGGTTTTCCCGGATGCGGGTTAATTATGCAATCCATCCCTTATGTGTCATACTAAATTAGTATCGCGCGGGGACGATACCTATAATAATTAAATTTTATAGCACATTTCATGTCACAATCTAAACCACTAGTTTTTCTTATCTATTTGATTTTTGGATTAATTCCATTACCGTCTATCGGTGAAGATCACACCGACGAAGCACTGGAAGAAAAATCTTCCGCGTACCAAAAGTATGATTTTGATGACGAAGAAGAAAGCAACGTTTTTTTTGGCAATTTTTTCTCAGATGAACCCAGCGATTCTATTGATTTTGAAGAATATTACGACATGGCCAGAATGGCCTTTTTATTCGGTTACTACGATACCGCTATTCAATACTGGCAACCGATGGCTAATCAGGGGCATGCAAAGTCTCAAGCCTCTATCGGCTGGATATATCAAACCAGCAAAGGATATAAGAAAAACTATAAACGTGCGTTCGAGTGGTATAGCAAAGCAGCGAAGCAAGGTCATCGAATAGCACAAAACAATTTGGGTGTTCTCTATGAAAAAGGTTGGGGAACCAGAAAAAATATATCAAAAGCAGCAAAATGGTATAAGGAATCAGCCGAATGGGGTTATTCATATGGCCAGTTTAATTATGGAAAATTATTATTGGAAGGTCGCGGTGTTAAAAGAAATAAAAGTAAAGCGACATACTGGCTTGACCTTGCATCTCTACAAGGCGTTAGACAGGCAAATGGTCTTTTGGGTAAAAGCATCCGCTCTTCTCCCTCCAAACATATTGCAAAAAATTCAAAAAAACCGCTCCAACTACAAAAGAAAACCTGGATATTATTAAAAAATCCCAGGTACTACACATTGCAGTTAATACAAGGCAAAAGTAAAAAGGATCTGGTGAATTACATTGAAAGAACCGAAGCAATGGGCCAATTTGCCTATTACGTTTCTGAGAGAAAAAGGAAAAAGATCTATAATTTAATTTACGGCGTATTTACTTCTTATTCCAAAGCAAAACTCGCCATGAACTCACTACCAACTAAAATGCTTGATAGCCGTCCCTGGGTCAGGCGATTCGGCAGTATTCAAAAGCACATCAAAAAATAATATTAGATTAGCAGGGAACGCTAACTAGTGT
>VAPK010721409.1_pt1 | contig 14045 bp, 14 predicted proteins | sample 3395031 | NCBI WGS metagenome assembly VAPK01 (sample SAMN08290443, study PRJNA428436) | hydrothermal vent metagenome | isolation source: Deep-sea hydrothermal vent chimney 1 | place: Pacific Ocean: Juan De Fuca Ridge | reverse complement strand
ATTCGTCTAAATAATAAACAAGCACAAAAAAGTGCAATATTACTAATCAATAGAAAATATAATGAGTTATTCAAAAGAATTCATCGTTAATGTTAGTCCAGATTTTGTTTTCAACGCTTTAACAGTAGAGATTGATAAATGGTGGACTGTTTATTCAAATAAAACTCAAAAAGTAGGAGATGAACTAACCGTCAAATTTGGAGAGAGTACTTTTAAAGTAATGAAACTTACAGAAGTTATTCCAAATCAAGTCGTTCATTGGTATGTAGAACAAGCCAATATTGATATTAAAGGATTATCTCAAAAAAACGAATGGGTTGGAACTACTATAAAGTGGGGAATTCAAAAACATAAAAATGGAAGTAAAATTAACTTCACCCATCAAGGATTAGTTCCTGTCTTTGAATGCTATGATGCGTGTGAAGGTGGTTGGAATTACTTTTTAAACAGTTTGTCTGATTATTTAAACAAAGGAAAAGGGACACCGCATAGAGTTGAATAAAACTTTGTCAAACTTAAGATGTGTATAGTTAATTGCTGGTTCTGTGTGTGCTCGGAAAATATTCAGCTAAAAAAAGAACTTCTAGAGAATATAAACAGTAACTAACAAGTCGTTACCAAACATTTTAAAAATTTAAACAATGAGAAATATCAACTTTACAATTGCAATACTTGTATTCGCACTATTTTTAAATGCCTGCAAAACTAAAAATCAGAAGTCAAAAGACAGTAATTCTCCAACTATAGAAAGTCCTTATCTTGGTCAAAAACTACCAGGTATCACGCCTAAATTATTTGCCCCATCAATAGTTAATACAAATGATATAGAAATTAATACGGTGTTTAACTCTTCTTTTACTGAAGTGTTTTTTACGAGAATTATTGATGAAAGCTTTGTTATACATCATTCTAAATTAATTGATGATAATTGGACTGCACCACAACCAATTCAAATGTATTCTAATAAAGATGCGAAATCCGTTGCTATTGACCCTTCAATTACCCAAGATGGCAATACAATGTATTTTCTTGGGGTTAATCCTGAAGACCGTTCTAATAATTCTAAACCAGATATATATAGAAGCCAAAAAATAGATGGAAAATGGCAAATAGCTTCAAAAGTTGGATACCCAATATCAACAGATGAATACGTAGAGTCATACCCTGTAGTAGTTGCTGACGGAAGCCTATACTTTACATCTGACCGTTCAGATAGTTTTGGTAAACGAGATATTTATCGAGCTCAATATTTAGGAAATGGAAAATTTGATACACCCACAAATATTGGTTCAGAAGTAAATTCAGAAAAAGGTGAACGTAGCACGTATGTGTCACCCGATGAAAGTTTTTTGATTACCGCAAACACTTATACTAAAGAAAACGGATTTGCTGTATCATTTAAAAAAAATAACAAATGGCAAACTCCAATTTATTTTGACCTAGGAGAACCGTTAAGCAAAGATTGGATTTATTTCTGCCCTTATATGTCTCCCGATGGTAAGTATTTTTTCTTTTCAAAAAGGTATAGTAATCCACCCGATAGCGGATGGAAAGGAGTAACCAAAGGAGAAGTGTATTGGGTAGATGCTAAAGGCATTTTTAGTCTTAAAAACAAATAGAACACTAAAAGCAAACAATAATAGCAGCAATAGTGATGAATTCAAGGATTGTTTCCCACTTCAAATTTATTGTATATTGATAAAAATTGAGGCCGCAATTCGCTAATTAATGAATCATATAAAAAATCATAGCAGAGAGCTTACCGAACATTTTTTCAGGAATGAATATGGAAAGATAGTATCAGTAATTACTAAATATATTGGAACTGAAAATGTAGAAACCGCTGAAGACATTGTTCAAGAAACCTTATTAAAAGCAGTTGACTATTGGCAACATAACGGTATTCCTAAAAATCCACAAGCCTGGTTATATACAACTGCAAAAAATTTAACACTGAATGTTTTAAAACGAAAAAAGAATCAAAAAAAATATGAATCTGAAATAAAGAAAAATACTCTTGAATTAGAAACGTTCCATATTTCTGAAGATTTGATTTTCGATGAACAACTGAAAATGATGTTTGTTTGTTGCCACCCATCAATTTCAGAAAACTCCCAAATTACTTTAGTTTTAAAAATACTTTGTGGTTTTAGCATCACAGAAATTTCGAATGCTTTTTTCTCTACTAATGAGACGATTAATAAACGATTGGTAAGAGGGCGGAAACAGTTACGAAAAAATAAGATAGATTTTGTACTTCCGCAGAATATAAATGAAAACCTTTCAATTGTTCTAAAAACGATATACTTGCTTTTTAATGAAGGTTATAGCCCTTCACAAAAAAATGAATTAATTCGTTATGACTTATGTCTAGAAGCCATCCGATTATGCAAGATATTAATACATAGCAAGGCTATTGAAAAAAAAGCTGAATGTCATTCACTATTGGCACTTATGTATTTAAACGCTTCACGCTTTGAAGCTCGAATGAAGGCTACCAATACTATCATAGAGATGGACAAACAAGATCGCAGGACTTGGAATCAGGAATTAATAAATAAAGGCATTCATAACTTAAATAAAGCCATAGAAGAAAAAGAAATTTCGCCTTATCTCATTATGGCAACTATAACAGCCAATCATTGTATTGCTCCAAGTTTTGAGAAAACAAATTGGGAAGAAATACTTTCTCTTTACAACAATCTTATTGAATTAGAAGACACACCCATAGCTCGATTAAACAGGTGTGTTGCAGTATCTAAAGTAAAAGGAAATCAAAAAGCTATAACAGAATTAAAAGACCTTGAACTTTATATGGATATTGGAAAGCATCACCTCTTCCACTCTACTTTAGCAGAATTTTATAGGCTAGAAAATGAAATAAATAATGCCATTAAACATCTAAAAAAAGCAATTTCCTTATCCAAGAATGAACGAGATACTAATTTGCTGAGAAAAAAATTAATAGAAGTTGTCCCTAATTAAAAAACTCAATTGTTATAAGGGTATAAACTATTAATTAAATTAGGAAATTTATGAAGAAAATTATTTTAAGCCTTATGGTTTTGTTATTCTCATTGAATTGTATTGCTCAATCAAATAATGTTACCAATACTCAAAAAGAATTTATGTTTTTTGTGTATTCAGATGGTAATAGGGTTGCCGATTTATCATCAAAAAAGCAACAGTTGCATATTCAAAAAATAGGAGCTTATATTGAGAATTTAGCGAAGACAGGAAAGCTAAAAGATGCGCAACCCTTGGAAATGGAAGGAATCAATATTTCGAGTAGTAAAGGTGACCTTAGTGAAGAAGTTTTAAACAAGGATAGAAAAATTATAGCCGGTTATTACCATATTCTGGCAAAGGATATGACAGAAGCAACTAAGATAGCTAAATCAGATCCTCGGTTTGAAGAAGATGGATGGAAAATAGAAATTCGAGAAATCAAAAAAGTTACAGGAATCAACAAAAAATAATAGAATCAATTTAAAATAAAGTTATGCAAGAATTTATGTTATTTATTAGAAATGAAGGAAATCCAATAGCTAAATTTTCTCCAGAACAGCAACAAGAACACGTTCAAAAAGTGGGTGGATTCATCAAACAAATGGTAAGTGAAGGAAAAATGAAAGCTGCTCAACCCTTAGAAATGGACGGCACAATGTTATTTTATAAAAACGGAAGTTTTGTTGATGGTCCATTTAATGAGACTAAGGAGGTTATTTCAGGTTACTACCATATTATAGCAAAAGATCTAAAAGAAGCCACTGAAATAGCAAAATCTGATCCAAGATTTGAAGATGGAGATTGGAGAATTGAAATTCGCCCAATTATGAAAGTAGATGGAATAAATTAAAAAGATTACGAATAGTAGCAGTAAAATTTCAATAATTGAAAAAGTATGAAGAAATATTAAAAAATTTAGATGCCAAGTTTGAAAAGCTAGAATCTAAAACTGAGGACACATTTCATAAAGCTGAATCTGGAATTAAAATAAAGGACAAAAAAGTAGATTTTCGGTTTTGAGTGATCCGAATTGAAAAAGGTAAAAGGTTTTGTTTATTTGGTTTTTTCTTAAAACTACTTGAACGGTTGACATATTAATATTTTAATAAATCAAAGGTAATAAATTTGGGTACAACATAGGTACAACAAATTATGTTTTTAATTGAACCTATTTAAAACCAAAAAACATTAACTATCTGATAATTAATTGATTTAAAGTAGTTTTAGTCTTATTTGAAGGTATAAGTAAAACATTCATAACCCGGAGGTCGGGGGATCGTGCCCCCCTCTCGCTACAAGTAAACAAAAGAAAGCCAGGATATTATTCTAGCTTTTTTTATTTAACAATACTGATTTCAATATGTTTTTAAACAAAGCATAGTCACTTAAAGCTAGGAAACTTTGAGCTGCAGGGTATCAAGAGTATATAATTGGAAATTGAAATTTTAATTAATGATTAAAATAAAAGACTACCATCAAAAATAAAACCAAAGCAAGTCCGAATACTATTTTTACAAATACTTCCTTATATTTTTCTGAAATGATCACAATTAGTTGTTATTGTTAATATTACAATAACGTCAAAATGAATAAAATGTTATAACAAGTAATATCCAACCAACTTAAATAGCTAATTATTTAATGGGTAAATCCTTATACATAACTATGTGTTTACCAATTATGGGTATTTCAAAAACTTCTCCAATTATTTTAAAATCCATTTTAGAATAAAAATCAACAGCAGTTATTCGTGAATGACACCAAACCAGATTGCTCTTTTTATCTATTAAAATTTTCAAGGCCCGACCTACTAGTTTTCTTCCCAATCCTTGTCCTTGATATTCCTCTTTAGTTGCCATACCTCGAAGTTGGAATTGTTTTCCTTCGAATTCTTTATAGTTAGAACTTGTAAAACTTGCAATGCTCACTAGTTCATTACCTTTAAAAAGACCAAGATGAAAGGTTTCTTCGTCAAAATCTCCTTCAAATTGAGTAGAAAGATCCATATTCTTTCGAAGTTCTTCCTTTCGGATGGAATAGGTTTCTTCAACTTTGATTAGTCTTATCTCGATCATGTCGTTTGCTTGCTCGTTGTTGGGATTTAGATTTAAAAAAGCATTCATTATACTCTGTTGTACAATGAACTAACTCATAATTCATAACTAATAATTTATTGTTCAGGCCTCCTTTTTTTACTTCCTTTATACATTTCATATTTCACAAACCTACATTCTAATTTCCCATTATAAACCTTAATTTTTTTTGATGTTCGCAATCCAACACTTTTTAAGCCCATATCAAAATCGGAAGTTATAAACCAAGCATTGGTGTCTGGGTAACTTTGCTTTAAGGTATCTCCTATCTCTTTATAAAAAACTGGGACATTTATTTCCAGGCGTTCACCATAAGGCGGATTGAATAAAACAATAGTTGGACCCTCAACGGGTTTTTCCGATTCGAAGAAATTTTGCCTTTCAATGGTAATAAACTCTTCCAAAGAAGCATTCTGTACATTATTTTGTGCTTTTCTAATTGCCGAAGGGGCCTTGTCAAAGCCTATTATTTTTCTCTCCGAATTTCTGACTTTCTTTAATAAAGAATCATGAATTATTTCAAAAAGGTCTTCATCGAAATCATTCCATTTTTCAAAGGCAAATTCGGGTCTGTTTATATTTACAGGAATATTATTTGCAATCATGGCCGCTTCGATTAAAATAGTACCACTTCCACACATGGGATCTATAAAATGCTGAGTTCCATCGTAACCTGAAAGCAAAACCAGTCCTGCTGCCAATACCTCATTAATAGGTGCAATATTTGTCTCTGTTTTATACCCTCTCTTGTGTAAAGAGTCACCCGAACTATCTAAAGATACTGTACAATTGTCTTTTTGAATATGAATATTTAATAAAATATCAGGATGTTTTAGGTCGATATTTGGTCTTTTTTGGTATTTTCTTCTAAAAAAATCTACAATTGCATCTTTACTTTTTAAAGAAACATAAAGTGAATTCGTAAAATTATCTGAGTGTACTGCAGAATTTATTGCAAAGGTTTTGTCTAAATCTAAATAATTTTCCCAATTAATTTTTTTTAAATTATTGTACAAATCATCTTCGTTATTTACTTTAAAAGTATGAATTGGCACAAGAATCCTAATCGCTGTCCGCAGAGCGAGGTTTGCCTTGTACATAAACCCTTTATCACCTTTGAATTGTACATTTCTTACTCCTTCTTTTATATCCTGGGCTCCCAAATTACGCAACTCTTTAGCTAAGACAGATTCAAAACCATAAAGTGATTTTGCGAGCATTTTAAAATTTCCTTCCATAATGCAAAAATATACTAAAGCAATAAGCTTTTATAGAATCTTTTTTGAAAATCTCAAATTTAAATTTTAAAAATTTGTGCAAGAAATTATTAATTTGCGCTTAATTCAATTTGCATTAAATAGTATAGGTTAAATTTTTTACATTTGTTTGAATATTTGCATATGGATAAAAAAACAGAATGGTTTGAGAATTGGTTTGACACACCTTACTACCATCTACTCTATGATCATAGAAATGAAGAAGAAGCAAAATTCTTCATGAAAGCCTTAACTCAATTCCTAAAACTAAGAAAAGGAGATAAAATATTAGATCTACCTTGTGGAAAAGGCAGGCATTCCCGCTTTCTAAATTCACAGGGTTTTGATGTAGTTGGAGCCGATTTATCAAAAAACAGTATTCAGGCAGCCAAAATATTTGAAAATGATAGTTTGAAGTTTAGGATTCATGATATGAGGGATCCAATATTAGGAAAATATAATGCCATATTTAATTTATTTACAAGCTTTGGGTATTTTAATGAAGAAAAGACTAATTTAAAGGTTTTAGAACTTTTCAAAAAAGCATTGCTCCCGGGAGGTCATATTGTTATTGATTTTTTAAATATTATCAAAATTGAAAATGAGTTGGTAGCAGAAACCAGCATTAACAAGAATGATATTAATTTTGATATTAAAAAATATTTTAAAAATGAATTTCTAATCAAAGAAATTAGCTTTAACATCAAGGGTGTAGCACATAACTATACTGAAAAACTACAGTGTTTAAATCTAAAAAAAATGGAAGATATGGCGAGTAGATTATCACTTAATCCAATTCATGTTTTTGGTGATTATAAACTTTCTAAATTTGATGAAAGCAAATCTGATAGATTAATTTTAATATTACAATGAGCTATATTATCCTAATTAGTGCTGTTATTATAGGCTTTGCCATTGTATTGGTATTAAATCCGAAAACGAAACAAATACAATTTTTATTATCCTTTAGTGGAGCTTATTTACTTTCTGTTACAGTTTTACATTTATTACCAGAAGTGTTTGAATCTGAATTCGAAAACATTGGTTTATTTATATTATTAGGAGTAGTCTTTCAAACTATTTTAGAACATTTATCAAAAGGTGCAGAACATGGCCATATACATGCACATGATTTTGACCGAAATGTACCTTGGTTGCTTTTGATTAGTTTAAGTATTCATGCCTTTTTTGAAGGTTTGCCATTGGGTCTGCAAGGAAATCAAGCCTTACTTTGGGCTATTGTAATTCACAAAATCCCAATAGCCATTATTCTGGCTGTATTTCTTAAAAAATCAAGTCTTCCCAAAACCTATGTTTTTCTTTTTTTATTCTTATTCGCAATTATGAGTCCATTAGGTAATTTCATCTCCAACGAAATTACTTTTATAAAACAGTTTGAAACTCAAATAAACGCTATAATAATAGGAGTTTTTCTTCACATTTCAACAGCGATTTTATTTGAAAGTTCAGAGAATCATCAATTTAACTTGAATAAATTTATAGCAATTCTAATAGGGTTTAGTGTTGCATTTTTTAGTTTATGATAAACTTATATCGAGCTTTTATTATTCTTCCAAAACCAATCATTATAGTAGTTTACAATTTCATATGGATTTGAAAAGGTTTTATTCAGTATTTTTTCTTGAAGGGATTTACAATCTTTAAAATAAGAGACCAATTGTTTTCTATTTAAACCAAATATTCCGGTTCTTACAAATAACATGAGATCTTCATTTTCACGTTTAAAATAACCACTATGATCAATTATTCCATTCTCTTCGACATATTCTAAATAAAAATAACTCAATGGTCCTTTCATAATATGTTTAAAAAACCTTTTTTCTCCTTCATTTTCATTACTTCTTATATTTAAATCAAAAAAATAATGACCTTCTAAATACCACTTACTCACAAATTCATCATAACCTATTTTATAGGCCAATATATCGTTAGGCCCGTATTTTCTCTTTTTCCCCTTTGCGTTTTTAAAAATTATCTTGGAATAAAGCTTGTTGAAAGTCCCCAATTTTCTATCTTTTATCATACCAAAAATTGTATCCATATCATTAGTAACAATATATCCCTCTTCAAATCCATTATTTGCATAGGAGAATGAGTTACATGTTAAAAAAATAAATATTATATAAAGGGTATGAAGTAATTTCATAACAATAGAACTAAATAAAATTCAAATTATTATTAGTTTGCAACATCACTGATAAATTTAATTCGCATCATTCTCAATTCTTCGTCATCATAATCACCATCAAATTCATCTAATGCCAATTGAATTTTATCATTTTCAGCTTCCATAAAATAATCATAAATATCTTCCTGCTGATCTTCATCTAAAAGATTATCAATACAATAATCAATATTTATTTTTGTACCGGAATAGACGATTCGTTCCATTATTTTGATCAACTCTTCCATTTCAATGCCTTTCGATTTAGCAATATCGATCAAGGGAAGTTTTTTATCTGTATTTTGAATGATATACAATTTCAAACCAGAATTGACTCCAGTACTTTTAACAATTAGATCATCTGGTCGAACAATATCATTTTCTGCAACATATTTCTCAATTAGAGCAACAAAATCCTTTCCGTATTTTTTCGCTTTTCCATCTCCCACTCCATGCACGTTAGCCAATTCTTTCAAATTTATCGGGTATTTTAAAGTCATGTCTTCCAATGAAGGGTCTTGAAATACCACAAATGGTGGAACACCAACTTTTTTACCAACTTGTTTTCGAAGATCTTTTAACATTCCCATTAACTGGTCATCAACTACACCTCCAGAACCTTTTGAATTTACAATAATATTTGAATCATCTTCTTTTGAATAGATATGATCTTCCGTCATCATAAATGATTTTGGCTTATCGATAAAATCCAATCCTTTTTGGGTTAATTTCAAAACACCATACTGTTCAATTTCCTTGAACAATAAATTCGCTACAAAAACTTGTCTTATCAAGGCCATCCAAAACTTATCATCCTTATCTTTTCCTATACCAAAAAAACTTTGTTTGTTTGTTTTATGCGATATTAACAAGGCATTTTCTTTTCCTATAAGTGTATTTATAATTTCTTTTGATCGGTATTCTTCCTTGGTGTTTTTCACAACTTCTAAAAGCCTTAATACTTCATCTTTGGCTTCTGTTTTCTTTTTTGGATTTCTAACATTGTCATCCATATCGGCTCCATCTCCATTTACTTCATCAAACTCTTCCCCAAAATAATGCAATAAAAATTTTCTTCTTGACATGGAAGTTTCTGCATATGCAACCACCTCCTGAAGCAAGGCATTTCCAATTTCTTGTTCGGCAACGGGCTTATTAGATAAGAATTTTTCCAGTTTCTCAATATCTTTATAAGCATAATAAGACAGACAATAACCCTCTCCACCATCGCGACCTGCTCTTCCGGTTTCCTGGTAATAACTTTCTAAACTCTTTGGAATATCATGATGAATTACAAAGCGAACATCTGGTTTATCAATTCCCATTCCAAATGCTATGGTTGCAACTACCACATCGATATCTTCCATTAAGAACATATCCTGATGTCTTGCCCTAGTTTTGGCATCTAATCCTGCATGATAGGGCACCGCTTTTATACCATTTACCTGTAGAACCTGAGCAATTTCTTCAACTTTTTTCCTACTCAAGCAATAAATTATACCAGATTTGCCATCATATTTTTTAACAAAACGGATAATATCTTTTTGAACATTTGAAGTTTTAGATCGGATATCATAAAACAAATTTGCTCTGTTAAACGATGCCTTAAAGGCCGTTGCCTCAGATATCCCCAAATTCTTTAATATATCTTCTTGTACCTTTTCGGTAGCAGTCGCTGTTAATCCAACTATAGTGAGGTTGCCTATTTTATTTATAATATTTCTTAAGTTCCTGTATTCTGGTCTAAAATCATGCCCCCATTCGGATATACAGTGTGCCTCATCTATAGCAATAAAGGAAATATTTTGATTGGTTAAAAACTCAATATTTTCTTCTTTTGTTAAAGATTCAGGTGCAACATATAAAAGTTTGGTTATTCCGCTAGCTATATCGCTTTTAACCTGTGCTATTTCTCCTTTGTTTAATGAAGAATTTAAAACATGGGCAATACCATGCTCAGTGGAAATTCCTCTTAATGAATCTACCTGATTTTTCATCAAGGCTATCAAGGGAGACACAACAATGGCAGTTCCATCCATAATTAATGCGGGCAACTGATATATTAAAGATTTCCCTCCTCCTGTTGGCATTACAACAAATGTATTCTTCCCATCAATTAAACTTTCAATAGCATCTTTCTGCAATCCTTTAAATTTACTAAACCCGAAATACTTTTTTAAATTTTCTTGAAGATCAATTTTTGACACTTTCATCGTCTTTTTTATCTATTTTTGAATATTTTTGCAAAATTAATACCAAACTTTTAAATGAAGAGGAATCGTATTACATTTGTAACAGTTATTACATAAATTGCAATAATACTATAAATATAATATTTTTTTTTTAAAATAAACAATCTATTGAATAAGAAGAAAAACATTTTAGAAACTGCAAAAAAGACCTTTCTAATAGAAGCAGAAGCAATAAAAAATTTAGTCGATCTGTTAGATGAGGGATTTGAAAATGCCGTTCGTACTATTTTACATTCTAAGGGAAGAGTTATTGTAACAGGTATTGGTAAAAGCGCCAATATTGCTACAAAAATTGTAGCTACATTTAACTCAACAGGTACACCTGCTGTCTTTATGCATGCAGCAGATGCGATTCACGGGGATTTAGGAAATATTCTAAAAGATGATGTTGTAATTTGTATTTCAAAAAGTGGGAATACACCGGAGATTAAAATATTAGTTCCTCTCATTAAAAATTATGGAAATAAAATAGTAGCCATTACAGGGAATAGAAATTCCTTTTTAGGAAAAAATGCCGATTTTGTTCTTAATTCATATGTTGAAAAAGAGGCCTGTCCTAATAATTTGGCTCCAACAACCAGTACCACAGCACAATTGGTTATGGGTGATGCCTTAGCAGTTTGTTTATTAGATTTAAAAGATTTTTCGAGCAATGATTTTGCCAAATACCATCCAGGTGGGACCTTGGGTAAAAAACTTTATTTACGTTTGAAAGATATTGTTGCTAAAAATGAAATTCCAAAAGTGGAGTTAAATACACCTGTAAAAGATGTAATAATTGAAATTTCTAAAAAACGATTGGGAACAACAGCAGTTGTCAATCAAAATAAAATTATCGGTATTATTACAGACGGTGATATTAGAAGAATGCTAGAAAATAATGCAAATATTAGTGAATTACTCGCTGGTGATATTATGAGCTCAAGTCCTATAATTTTAAATTATGATACCATGGCTATCAAAGCATTAAATATAATGCAGGAAAATAATATCACACAAATTTTGGTTACAGAAAATGAGAATTATATTGGTGTTGTTCATTTCCATGATTTATTACAAGAAGGAATTATTTAATAATAGAATTAATGTTTTATGAAAGAACAACAAAATGAAATGTCATTTTTAAACCACCTTGAAGTTTTACGATGGACACTGGTAAGGTCGTCAATAGCTGTATTTGTTTTCGGTATAGTTGCTTTCTTAAATAAGAATTTCATTTTTAATACTATTATTCTGGCTCCAAAAGACCCATCCTTTGTCACCTACAGGTTTTTATGCCACGTTTCTAAAATTTTTGGTACGAATGGTCTATGTATTGACGAGATTCCTTTCATTGTGCAAAGTAGAACTATGGCAGGGCAATTTTCGGCACATATATGGACCTCAATGGCTTTCGGATTTATTTTAGCATTTCCGTATATTATATGGGAAGTTTGGAAATTTTTAAAACCTGCTCTTTACGATAATGAAAAAAAGAATGCCAAAAGCTTTATTATAGTAACTTCTTTTTTATTCTTTGTTGGAATCTTATTTGGTTATTATGTTATTACACCATTATCGGTTAACTTTTTAGGTAGTTATAGAGTGGCAGATGAAATAAAGAATAACTTTGACCTTAGCTCTTACTCATCACTCTTAAAAGCTTCCTGTTTATCTTCTGGTTTTATTTTTGAATTGCCAATAATCATTTATTTTCTAACAAAACTTGGCTTAGTAAATCCTGAATTTCTAAAAAAATACAGAAAGTATGCACTGGTTTTGGTTTTGGTTTTAGCCGCGATTATTACTCCACCAGATATTATTAGTCAGGTTATAGTTGCAATTCCAATGATAATACTTTATGAAGTTAGCATTAAGATCTCTAAATTTATTATTAAGAAGCAAGAAAAAGAAAAGGATAAAGAAAAAGTAAAATAAACAAAATGTCAGTAGCCAAAAAAGTTGATAGATATATAGAAAAATATCCCGAAAAGGAAATTTTACTAAATAAGTTGAGAAATATTCTCCATAAAACATCTCTTCAGGAAACTGTAAAATGGGGAATTCCAACATATACTTATCAAAATAAAAATCTTGTGGGAATTGCTGCCTTTAAAAATCATGTGGGAATTTGGTTTTTTCAGGGTGCTTTGTTAAAAGATAAGTACAATATGCTCATCAATGCCCAAGAAGGCAAAACTAAAGCCATGCGGCAAATTAAATTTAGAACTATTGATGAAATAGATGAAATAAAATTAAGCGGGTATATCAAAGAAACAATTGAAAATCAAAAGAATGGCTTGGTAATAAAGCCTAAAAAAAATAAAGACCCTATTATAATTCCCAACAATTTAATACAAGAGTTTGAGAAAATTAATACTTTGGAAGCATGTTTCAACGCCCTGACCCTTGGTAAACAAAGAGAATTTACAGAATATATAGAAAGTGCTAAGCGCGAAGCTACCAAAGAAAACAGATTAAAAAAGATTATTCCTCTAATATTAGAAAAAAAAGGTCTTTATGATAAATATAAAAATTGTTAATTTGTAATATAAATGAAATTACGAGCTGAAAATATAATGAAAATGTACGGTAGCAGAAAAGTTGTGAAAAACATTTCTCTACAAGTAGAACAAGGTGAGATCATTGGTTTGTTAGGTCCAAATGGAGCTGGTAAAACCACATCCTTTTATATGATAGTTGGTATGATTAAACCAAATGAAGGTGAAATTTTCTTGGATGATGAAAATATTACTAAATATTCGATGTACAAACGAGCTCAAAAAGGTATTGGATATTTAGCACAAGAGGCATCGGTATTTAGAAAATTATCTGTAGAAGATAATATCATGTCAATATTACAATTCACCAAATTAAGTAAACAGCAGCAAAAGCAAAAATTAGAATCTCTAATTGAAGAATTTAGTTTAGGTCATGTAAGAAAAAACCGGGGAGATCTGCTTTCTGGAGGAGAAAGAAGAAGAACAGAAATTGCACGGGCACTGGCATCCGATCCAAAATTTATTCTGCTTGATGAGCCTTTTGCCGGAGTTGACCCGATTGCGGTTGAAGATATACAAAATATTGTTGCGCATTTAAAAGACAGAAATATTGGTATTTTAATCACCGATCACGATGTACATGCAACTCTTGCCATTACAGATAAAACTTATTTGATGTTTGAAGGAGGAATTTTAAAAGAAGGAACACCTAAAGAATTGGCAGATGATGAAATGGTAAGAAAAGTATATTTAGGTGAGAGCTTTGAATT
>VAPK011298106.1_pt1 | contig 14056 bp, 13 predicted proteins | sample 3395031 | NCBI WGS metagenome assembly VAPK01 (sample SAMN08290443, study PRJNA428436) | hydrothermal vent metagenome | isolation source: Deep-sea hydrothermal vent chimney 1 | place: Pacific Ocean: Juan De Fuca Ridge | reverse complement strand
TTATAAAAAAAGATAAATGGACCTAAAGCCATTATAAAATAGCCTAAAATTTTCAAGCTAGCTATCTGTTTCAATGGAAACGGCTTGTAATGACGAATTTTATTACTTATTCCCATTTTTTATTCCAATATCTGTTTACGGCTAAAAGTAGACCTTTATCATTATTGATTTCAATATTTTATATTTTTACAATATTAAATAAGGATATTCGAATGTCCGTTATGGTTGAAAGCAGACTATTAGCTAAGTTCAATTCATTTATAATTTTTCCTGCATAAACTTAGCTAACTCAATGATCGTTTGATATTCAAATAAATCAACCACATCAACTTTATCGGGGTAACGGTCATCTATTTGTTGATGAATTTCAGCCAGGGTTAAAGAACTGATGCCGGACTCAAAAAAGTTATCATTAACACCTAACGTACTATCTTCAATAACATCATCACAAATTGTTTTTAATTCTTGCTGTAATGGTGTTAAGGATTCATCCGAAGTGCTTTCTTCAGGTTGATTGAGTTTATTAATTTCACTGAGTACTTCTGTGTACTCACCTTCAGCATAAGCATCACCCAATATGCGGCGTTGTACCTTACCACTGGTTGTTTTAGGAATACGTTTAACCGGAATAACGTGATCAATTTCCAGACCAGACTGTTCATTTAAAACTCGTGAAGCTTGTTTTGCAAGTTCTACAAAGTCTTTAATATCTGCACGATATAAAATAAAGATAATAAGTTCATCTCGTTGTAACTTCTCATTCCAGACGCCATAAACAACCACTTTACCTAATTCAAGCCCTTCAATATTTAACAGCAAATCTTCAAGATCATGCGGATAATAATTTAAACCGTTTGCAAAGATAATATCTTTCAGGCGTCCAGTAATAATAAGTTCACCTTTATGGATAAATCCTAAATCACCGGTATCAAGCCAGCCATCCGATGTTAGTGCAGCATGATTAGCCTCTTCATTTTTATAATAACCCTGGGTTACGTTAGGGCCACTAATTTGAATGCTACCCACAGTATCATCATTAAATACATTTTCTTTATCTGCAATACGCACCAGGCAATCTAAAACAGGCTTACCAACGATAGCAAAACTTAATGCGTTTTGATCTGCCACATCAACAAATTTAATTTTTTCAGCAACGTTCAGGTTGTGGCGATCGACATGGACTGAACGATATTCTTCACCGGCGACAGGGAAAGAAACAGCCAGCGTTGCTTCTGCCATACCATAAACAGTGAACATGGTTTCACGTTTCAAACCATACTCTTTCATTGTATTTAAAAAGGTATCGCATAAATCAATAGAAATAGGTTCTGCACCATTATAAATAAGGCGAACTGAAGACAGGTCAACATTTTCTATCGGCTTTTTACTTAATGATTTTAAAAAATGTTTGTAGCCAAAATTAGGGGAGCATAAAACAGTGGCTTTTTTCTCACTGACTTTTTGCATCCATAATAATGGACGACGACTAAATAAATCCGTTGCCATTAAACACTGGTTCATTCGATAGGCAATCATATTCAGATGAAAACCAATCAACCCCATGTCATGCGTTAAAGGCATCCAGCTAAAACTGGTATCTGTATCGTTATACAAACCACCTTCACCAATTGCATTAAGATTATTCATGATGTTTTTATGTGTCAGCATGACGCCTTTTGGATCACTGGTTGAACCTGATGAGAATTGTATAAAGGCGATGTCATCTGGCTCAGGTTTATGAACTTCACCTTTTTCTTTAGAATTTATTTCCGATACTAACAACGTTTTTTCTTTAATTAATTTATAAGCTGCAGATAATTTATTATCTTCGGCATACTGCTGAATGCGCTCAATATTATCTACAGTGGTATATAAATGGGGGCGTTCAAGTTTCTCAAAAATTTTAAATAATTTTGAACGATGTTCATCACTAATTCCCACAGCAATGGGGACAGGAATAATGCCTCCTAAAATACAAGCCCAGTAAATATCAATAAAATCTTCATTGCTTCGCAGGAAGATTATGCATTCATCTCCAGGAGATAAACCACGTTGTTGTAAGGCATGAAGTTTATTCAAAGCACGTTCATACAATTCAGCATAAGTAATACTGACTTCTTTATCTGCTGCTTCAATATAGGTAATGGTTCGGTCAGAACACGCTTGCTGTTGCAAGGTTTCGACCAGAGTAGTGAATGTAATCATATTTTCTTCTTTTTATCTTTTAATAAGTTTCATCATAATACTATTTTTACTGCGTAAGTTCACTTGAGGATCCAGCTCAACACCTTTTCCTTCCGGCTGCTCATCAGCATATTCAAGTTTGAATTTTTTCGCCATGGTACCTAAGTGAATTTGCATTTCCACGATACTGAAATAATCGCCAATACAGCGTCGTGGTCCGGCTGAAAAGGGAATATAGGCAAACTTATGACGTTTTTTGATTTCATCCGGCGAAAAACGATCAGGTTTAAACGATTCAGGTTCATCCCAGAAATCCGGATTGCGGTGTAAGTAATACGGTGCAAAAAAGATGTTTGTTCCGGCTGGAATATCATAACCACACACATTGTCATCTGCGATAGCAGTTCGAGAATACAACCAGACAGGTGGATATAAACGTAATGCTTCTTCGATGACCTGACGACTAAAAGGTAGATTTCCGACTTCATCGAAAGTAGGAATATCACCAGCAACGCCCTTATCAACTTCATCCTGAAGTTTTTTCTCTTCAGCTGGATTTTGCGAGAGTAAATACCAGGCCCAGTTAAGTGTTGTTGCCCCGGTTTCGTGTCCGGCAATAATCAGTGTCATGACTTCATCGATAATCTCTTTATCCGTCATGCCTTCGCCCGTTACTTTGTCTTTAGACTCCATAAAGGCTTCCAGAAAATCATCATAACGCCTTGATGACTCACGGCGCTCATCCATAAGTTGTTGAACTAATGATTTTAATGCACGAAACTTCATGACAAACTGAATATCCCGAGCCAGGTCATACGTCAGAATCTCAAAGGGGTTCTGCCCTTCCTGCTCAACCAATTTATCCATGTCATCACTAAACAAACAACGAAGAATAATTTCAAGCGAGAGTTCACTGGTTTCACTGGAGACATCCAGTAGTTCACCCTTTTCTGCTTTTTTCGTCCAGCGTTGTAACCACACCTGGTTGGCCTTTTGCATTTTTTTAGCCAGGCCATCAATGCATTTACGACTAAAAGCGGGTTGAATTAAACGCCGCTGCCTGCGCCAAAAAGCACCATCGCTAACAATAATGCCATTACCTAACAGCATTTTTACCCGTTCGAAACCCGGCCCTTTTTTATAATTTTCATGATTTTTAACCAGAATACTCTTCACGGCATCCGGATCATTGATCAAAATGGTATTATTATGTCTTGAAACCGGCTTAATCAGACAAAAATTGCCATATTCTGCAATATAATCCGCAACAATGGGAAAGGATTCATCCGTTGTATTAATGTCATAAGGAATTTCCGGACCGGCCGGTAAATTAGGCAATTTAGCTTTTATTGAGGTCATTTTTAGAATTTTTTGGACAATATGTCAGTATCGATACTATATTATAAAGTAAGTCAGGAAAGAATGAGTTCAGTACAACTATCTGAACAAATTGCTGACTGGGTTGAAGAATTACCCAAAAAAAAGCGGCTACAGGTTGAAAAATTACACCAGCAAAAAGATCAAGTATTATCACTTGCTGGCCTGCAGTTACTGAAAACGGGTCTTAATGAATTCACGAGTAGCCCTTTTTCTCTGGATCAACTCCAGTTCCCCTCACAAGGAAAACCCTTTTTAGAGGGCAATATTGACTTCAATATTTCGCATTCTGCAGGAATTGTCTGTTGTGTTATATCCGACAGCGCAAAAGTTGGTATTGATGTTGAATTACAACGAGAAGTTAAAGTTGCAACCCTGAATAAATTTTTAAACGAAACACCCGACTCACATAAAAGCAGTTCGATTGAAAATAAAAAGCGCCGGTTTTTTAATATCTGGACCAAAAATGAAGCCATCATTAAAGCGGCTAATCATGGCTCTATCTTCAACATGCATGATATAAAACATGAGCAGCATGGTGGGCATTATCAAAATCATTTCTGGTTTTCCTATCCTGTCGATATAGTTTCTGCAGAAGAGAATAAAGAATATACTTGCCATATTGCTTGTTCAGAAAAAGTTCAGCACGGGCAAATTAAACCCAAACAAATTCATAAATTATAATAAAGGTACTTAGCATGCGCGCGATGACATGGAAGCGGAAACTTGGTTACATTATTATCCGCCCTATTGTAAAACTATTAATCTCCAGCTTTTGGTGGACATGCCGTGTTGAAAAAATCATCGGCGATGAACATGCACAGGAACTGATAAAAAAAGGTGAACCGATTATTCCCTGTTACTGGCACCAAATGCACATATTCGGTTCATGGTATATGCGTAAGTTACAAAATCGCGGTCTTAAAATTGGTTTTCTTATCAGCCCTTCAGTTGATGGTGAAGTGCCGGCAAAAATTGTTGAATCATGGGGGGCGGTTGCAATTCGTGGTTCAAGTAATCGCACTGGTGCAAGAGCTTTAAAAGATATGTATAACACTATTATTAAAGATAAAACCTCACCCGTAACAACATCAGATGGTCCAACCGGCCCTGTTCATGAATTTAAACAGGGTGCCGTCATGCTGGCGCAATTAACACAAAGTCCAATGTTACCCATTGCATATATTGCGAGTCGTTACTGGGAATTAAAAACATGGGACAAATTTATTATTCCCAAACCTTTTTCACGCATTGTAATAGCCGTTGCTGAACCACATTACATCGCTAAAAAATTAACGGCTCAACAAATGGAATATGAACGACTAAAAATGGAATCTGATATGAATAACCTGGTTGAAATAGCTAAAGCAGAACTTTAATTGAATTAACGGGACAGCAGTGTAATATTATAAAACTGTTTTATCCATAAGCTGGAATACAATGATAAATAAAAATTAGCTGGCAAGCTCGGCCCGAACTTGTTCCAGTATGTTTTTCATATGCATGGAGTCTTGCTGAATTTTAGTAAACTCATCAACAGATAATGGTTTACTGAAAAGAAATCCCTGAATGGTTTTGCAACCCAAAGCATGTAAATAAGCCAGTTCTTGTGCGGTTTCAACACCTTCTGCTACAACTTCCAGACGTAAGCTATGTGATAAAGCCATAATAGCAGTAACAATCGCGGCATTATCTCCACCACTTCTATCCTGTACATTAGTTATAAATGAACGATCAATTTTTAACGTATCAATAGGGAATTTCTTAAGGTAACTTAAAGAAGAATAACCGGTACCAAAATCATCAATAGATATAGAAACACCAATTTTTTTAATTTCATACAATACATCAATATTCCTGGTCACATCATCCATTAAGCAACTTTCAGTAAGCTCAACCTCAAGATAATCTGCTGCAAGGCCTGTTTCTTTTAACGCCAGCTCAATCCGCTTTATAAAATCACCATGCTTAAACTGTACACTTGAAACATTGACCGAAACCCGAAGAGGTTCCATACCCTGGTCTTGCCATAGTTTGTTAAGCCGGCACGATTCACGCAATACCCAATCACCAACTTCAATAATCATCCCGCTTTCTTCTAACATCGGAATGAATTCAAGGGGTGAAACAAGACCTCGCTGAGGATGAAGCCAGCGAATTAAAGCCTCCATACCTTTTATGTTGCCAGTGGCAGCATCAACTTTAGGTTGAAAATATAAACAAAATTCTCCCTTTTCCATTGCCTGGCGTAAGTCATACTCTTCACTCAAACGTTTAGAACTATCAACATCCATTTCACTGTTATAGTAACGGTAACTATTTCCTCCCGATTGTTTTACATTTTCTAATGCTAACGAGGAAAATCTGTACAATTCATCAACACTGGTTTCATCTTCTGGATAAACACAAATACCATAACTGATTTTCAAAATAATATTTTCACCATTGATACTAAAGGGTTGTTGCATGCCCTGCAAAATACGTTGTAGCGCATGATCCACTTCTTCATTGCGCTCAATAAGATTCATAATTAAACCAAATCCACTGCCGCCAAGGCGAGCAACCGTATCGCTCTCTCGTATTAAATTGTGTAAACGTATCGCAACATCAGAAATTAATATATCACCTTTTTTATAACCATAATGTCGGTTAAATTCTGAAAATTTATCAATATCTAACTTAATAATAGCCAGTACTTTCTCGTGTCTTTTTGCAAGCGAAAGTGCATATTCAAGATGTTCAATAAATAGGGCATGATTGGGTAATTGTGTTAAATTATCACGTAATTCATTGGCAGAATTTAATGTTGTGGAAACCTGTAAATCCTGTGAAGTAAAACTTAATAAAGAGAAAACAACTAATATCAGAAAGGCTAAACCATAGTAAAAAACAGGAATAGAAATAAAGCCCTGCATCTGTAACCCACTGAGTAACAAAACTGAGAGGGATATCAGCAAGAGTAAAAAGATAAAATGATTTGATTTAATAAACTTAAATTTTGATAATTTCAACATTATGTCCAATAACACCTGTACGACCCAGGATTCCAACAATATATAGTTGGTATCGGACCTTAACCTGAAAGCTTTAAGGTATTTCATGGAAATAGCGAGACTTAATCGGAAAGTAATAAAACCAATAAACAGCGTAAGTTATTGATAATGATAGAATTAAATAACTTCAGCTTTAAACAGGTGCTCACGTAACAAATGAAAAAGATCAGCTCGATTGACGGGTTTAGCTAAAAAGCCATTTGCACCTACACGTAAGCCCCAAAATTTCTCGGTCGCCTGCTCATTACCGCTAATAATTATAATCGGAATTTCTTGTGTCTGTTCATCCTTTCGCAAAATTCGAGTCGCCTGAAAACCATTTAATCCGGGCATAATGACATCCATCAAGATTAAATCTGGCTGATGCAGTTTGGCCATTTCAATACCATCTTCACCATTTGCAGCACTTATAATGCTATATCCAGTTGGTTCCAGTGTTTTCTTCAAAACCGCGATTGCTGTACGCGAATCATCAACAATTAGAATCGTTGCTTCATCCGGTAGCTTTACCCGTTCCTTGCTACGTCTATCCTTGTCCGTATCCTTATTTTGGCTGTGACCAAAAATTGATTTTAGATTAAAAGCCATATTTCGTTCCATAAAATGTGTGAATAAAAGCTATTTTATCTAATATTTCAAAAACAGCAAGGGAACTCCCTAGTATTATAATTTCATGATATACATTAATATAATTTCTATCTACTATTCCAGTTTAAGACAATTTAAGAAAGCGATAATAAGATTTTTCTCATATGAAACAGAACCGGCCATTTCTCTACACCATTCTTCCCCGCGCATTTATTTCCAGCACTTTGATTTTCTGGCTTTTTATAAACGAAATATGCTTAGCAGAAGACAACATGACTGTGGCAGTTTCATCCGGAGATGAAATTACTATTGAACGATTCCCTGCTTCTGGAAAGTACCTGATGTTATGGTTAGCGCCAGAATACGGTTTGCGTGGAGCCCATCGTTCCCTTGCCCGCATGTTAACAAAACAGAATATTGAAGTTTGGCAAAGTGATATTGTTGAATCGCTTTTTTTACCCCAAAGCTCAACATCAATAAAAAATCTCAGCGGAAAACGTGTTGCAGACCTGATTGAATATGCACACAAAATCACAGGGAAAAAAATTATTGTTAGCGGTGACTCCTATGCAGCAATTATTGCCTTACATGGTGCACATCAGTGGCAACAAAGGAAACAAACCACACCTTATCTAATCGGTGCCATTCTTTTTACACCTAATATGTATTTAACTATTCCGCCACTTGGTCAATTGCCTGAATATATGCCCATTATTTCAACAACAAATATTCCCATTATGATTTACCAGGCAAAAAGTAATGGCAATATCGGCCAATTTGATACTTTGGTTGAAAAATTACAACAACATGGCAATCCGGTTTATACACGCTTGACGCCCAAAGTAATGAGTGTGTTTTATGAAGAAGAACCTTCGGCAGAAATGAAACAACAGGTTAAACCTTTATCAATAAATATTCGAAAAATGATTTCTGTTCTTGAAAAACATCCTCTTCCTTCCAGGCCTATAGCACTAAAAAATATTAAAAAAAATAAAAATGGCATTGATATATATTTAAAAGAATATAAAGGCAGCATTGCTCCACTGGCAATTAAACTTAAAGATGCCTATGGAAGCTCTGTAGTCAAAAATAACTATAAAGGGCAAATTACTATTATTAATTTTTGGGCAACCTGGTGCCCACCTTGTGTTGAAGAAATACCTTCATTAAATCGATTAAAGAAAAAAATGCAGGGGTTGCCTTTTGAATTAATTTCAATTAATTACGCAGAAGATAAAAAAACGATTCTTGATTTCATGAAAAAAGTAAAGGTAGACTTTCCTGTTTTGCTTGACCAGGATGGCTCCTTTGCAAAAAAATGGAATGTCATTACCTATCCTTCAACTTTCGTTATAGACAAGCAAGGTAAAATTAAATATGGTGTTAATGCTGCTATCGAATGGGATAACCCGGAATTTATAAAAAGAATAAAATCATTACTTTAAAACAGTCTGTAATTCATAGTTTTTTTACAATAACAGGATGAGCATTACATGTTGATGGTGTTTCTGGTTAATATTTTAATCATTGCTCTTGCAGTGCTTATTCACTATGAATTTCTATATCACATGACCGCACACCTCCCTAAAATGAAAATAAAGCACCGCTTTAGAATTGTTATTGGTGTTTTTGGTGCGCTCATGGCTCATACTATTGAAATCTGGCTTTTCTCCATCGCTTATTATTTTCTTCCTTATCTTGAAGGTTGGGGAAATATAACAGGTGAATTTGATGGTTCATTTATGGACTGTGTCTATTTTTCATATACTACGTTTACCACCCTGGGCTTTGGCGACATACAACCACATGGATTAATACGACATCTTGTTGGTGTCGAATCATTAACCGGACTTCTTTTAATCACCTGGACTGCTTCATTCCTGTATTTTGAAATGCAACGCTATTGGGATCGGTGATAAATCCAGATCATCAAAACTCACTATTTCGAGTCAAATGATTAACCGGGTAAACCCTTCACTTTAATCTCTTCAAACCGATCCCAGTGATAAATATTGCAATTAAAAATTTTCTCATATTCTTAAAAATCTAATTCAAAAATTAAATAAATCTGTCCCTTTTTACTCTTTCCTCTTTTTACTTCAATAATCTCAGCCTTCCCGACCATCGACACGAGGCCGAATCCACATAGGCGTATATATCACTATAAAAATAACAAATGCTGTGATCCATAACCAGCCAGACAGTTGCATTAATTGTTGGTATAAATCCGGTATTAATATTGGAATAATAACTCTAACTACGGCTGCAATATTTATGAGTATAAATGACAACACCATCCAGTTATTTAATGTCATCTCTCTTCCTGTATGACCAATGCTTACTCTGGCCATCATACCTAATGTCATCATCCCTATCCCGCCAACAGTAAAGGCATGATATGCAAATAAACTTTCATTGATATTAAAGATCATTAAACCTTTTATAATAAAACCAATAGCAAACCAGAGATAAGCTATCTGCAAAATCCACACCAGTGGAACCTGCCATATTTTATTTGAGTACCAGCCTGCAACTCTGACAAAATTAATAATGGCTGCAAACAAAGCCAAATAGGCTATGATTATTTTATCTGCAAAAAACATTTCTGATATCGCAACTAAAATGACACTAGCAGGTGATAAATATTCTATCCACGTCCATTTTTTTGTAACAACACCATTAACACCTCTTTCAGTAAAGAAAGGAATAACACGTCCCCCCATAACCACAATTAACAGGACAACCAGGTAAATCATCAACCGGCTTCCTGTAACAACAGATGTGTTAATTATCTCCAGGGCACTCAAATGAACTACTAAATTAGCTGCGGCCATCATAAGTAAGATAGGTACAAAAACAAAATTAGACCATTGCTTTGCTCGTAAAATTGGCACCGCAAGAAGAAAGGCAACTAAAGGTATAAAAGACAAATCAATTGTTGCAATAAGCCAATAAGGGAGATCGGGTATAAAGGGGGCAAGTCGACCTGATAAGAAAACCACTGACAACAGGGTTAAACGCCATCCATGGATCATCTTCATCCCGGTCCAGTTACCTGCAGCGGTTAATAAAAACCCGGCAATCACCGCGACTGTATAACCAAATAACATTTCATGTGCATGCCAGCCTGCTGCTGAGTAATAACCTGAAAGTGTTATTCCCCCTGATAATTTAAGCATCCATAAAACCATAAGGACAACGGCAAAAAAAGCCGACAGGAGGAAAAAAGGACGAAAGCCTAATGCAAAAAGTGCAAAGGTTTTGTTATTGCTGTTCTTTTCAGGGTCTTCTATTTGTATAGCCATTAGTACTTCCTTTTATTTTTTCTTCAGTCGATAAGCAATATGTATTGATTCTTTTGCCCATTCAGTTAAAACATCCTGTTCTTCAATAATTTCAGCTGGAACTTCAAAATATTTTCTAACATTAACTTTTCCTTTTTTAGTATTATACCAGAAACATTCCATATCCATTTTTTCATACTTTACCCGGTTCGAATCATCAACAACAAAAAATAATGCATTAGCCATAATCATCGCGAATTGTACTGAACCTTCTTTAAGTCCGACACCACCAAAAAACCGACCTTGAGTTATTGTTCCCAGTGAGCTCAAACAATCAATAATATAATCTACAAAGCCTTCTGTACTTCCTGACATAATATGGTTTCCTTAACCAATGGCGCTCTCAAGTTCCTCACTAACTTCTAACCAGTCTATTTCAACTTGCTGCAAGCTGTTATTAACCTGTCCTTGTTGCTCTAATAAGGTTTTTAAAATATCTTTATTTTTTTCATTGTAAATATCATTATCCGCTAACTTTTCTTCTAACAAATCTTTATTTGAACTTAACTCTTCCATTTTTTTTTCAAGTTTTTGTAGCTTATTTTGTAGCGGCTTAAGTAATTTTCTTTTCTCAGCTGATTGCTGTCTGAGTTGTTTTTTATTTTGAGAATCCTCAAGCGAATTATTTTTCGGCTGCTTTGTATCAACAGGTGTTTTTTTAGCTTGCTGACTTAACCATTGACGATAATCATCCAGACTACCATCAAACTCAGTCACCCTGCCATCGGCAACTAAAAGTAAAGTATCTGTCACTGTGCGCAGTAAATGTCGATCATGCGAAACTATAATCATTGCACCTTCATATTCCTGCATTGCAACTGTTAAGGCATGGCGCATTTCCAAATCAAGGTGATTGGTTGGCTCATCAAGTAACAATAAATTAGGCTTTTGATAAACAACCAATGCCAGAACCAGGCGTGCTTTTTCTCCACCTGATAACGGGGCAACAGGATCAATCGCCATATCATTGTTGAACGCAAAACCGCCCAGGTATTTACGCAAATCACTTTCTGTTGCTTTAGGATCAATACGTTGTAAATGAAGTAATGGGCTCGCTTCAAAATCAAGTTGTTCAAGCTGGTGCTGGGCAAAATAACCAATATTGAGTTCTTTGGCTGGTGTAAAATCACCCTGTAAAACTTTTAATTCACCCGATAATAATTTAATCAGGGTCGACTTACCTGCACCGTTATGCCCCAGTAAACCAATCCGATCACCCGGATGAATGGTTAACTTAACTTTAGACAAAAGTGGCTGTTCACAATAACCAATCGCTGCATTATCCAGGGTAACGAGTGGATTTGGCATTTTTTCAGCCTGACGGAAGCGAAAGTTAAACGGTGAATCAACATGTGCGGGAGCAATGAGTTCCATACGTTCCAGTGCTTTAATACGACTTTGTGCCTGTTTGGCTTTTGTTGCTTTGGCGCGAAATCGCTCAACAAATTTATGCATGTGCTGCACTTCACGCTGTTGTTTTTCAAAAGCCGATTGTTGCGTTGCCAGGTGTTCGGCTCGCCTTACTTCAAAAGCAGAATAGTTACCGCTGTATAGAGTGATATGTTGATTTTCGATATGTGCAATAGTGTCAGCAACGTTATCAAGAAAATCACGATCATGTGAAATTAATAACAATGTACCTTTATAATTTTTTAACCATGTCTCAAGCCAAATAACCGCATCAAGATCAAGGTGATTAGTGGGCTCATCAAGCAAAAGAATATCTGAACGGCACATTAACGCTTGAGCAAGATTCAGTCGCATACGCCAGCCACCGGAGAACTGTTTAACAGCAGAATCTTCCTGAACAGTGGTAAATCCTAAACCACTTAATAAGGTCGCCGCCCGACTGTTTGCGGTATAACCATCAATAGCTTCCATTTCACTATAAAGATGCGCCAGTACTTCACCTTCATTATTTTTTTCAGCATTTCTGATTTTTTCTTCAAGTTGACGTAACTGAACGTCACCATCAAGAACATACTCTATTGCCGTGCTCTCAAGTGCAGGGGTTTCCTGTGCAACGTGGGCAATAATCAGGTTATTCGGCACAAAGATGTCACCCGCATCAGCATGCAGCTGGCCGAGTATTAAAGCGAATAAACTGGATTTACCAACACCATTACTGCCGGTAATACCCACCTTCTGACCATGGTGAATCGTTAAATCTACATCCTGAAGCAGCTCGCGAGGACCGCGGCGTAAAGATAAATGAGTAAACTTGAGCATGGCGGGAGTTTACCAGATTTAAGACTAAGTTTTAGCTGAAATAAACACTAAAACGGGTAGGATGGATCAGGGAATAAAGTGACGGATCCATCTTTTTTTGTTGGTTCCGTCACTTTATTCCTTGAACCAACCTACATAACTTAATAATACCTGGCATCCCTGGTAATAAATTAAAAACCAAATTCCCCCATCCATTCATTATTCTTAAAATCAATTTTTAACCAGTGTGGTACAAACGCCTCTGGTTTTTGAATCGGAAAATCAGTTAATGGTGGCTCATCACCTTCATAATCTATACCACAGGACTTTGTCATCACAGGGCGAAAACGTACTGCCAGTTGCTCAGTAACATTGATCAAATCACCTTCTAAATTTTCCTTAAAGCGAACCTGTTTACGAATCAAACAACTAAAATACAGTTCCATTTCAGCAACCAGTGTTTTACTCCGGGAAGACAATGCTTTCTCAGCGGATTTACTTAAAGTAATCATGACCTTTTTGCCCTGTATTTCTATTTGTTTTTCCATTGTTTCACCTTAATATTTTCAGCAGCTAATTCTTAAACTACAAAATTCTTAAACCGCTGGCATCCACACATATTCTTATCTATTATAGTCTGATAATACAAGTTCGATTAAATACAAGGTCAATATGATGAAAAAAAATCTGGTTATTTCTGCTTTAGGTAACGACAAACCTGGACTTGTGAATGAATTATCAAAAGCAATCCTTGATAATAGTGGCAATATTACTGAAAGCAGGATGATGGTTTTAGGTGGTGAGTTCACCATTATGTTGCTGGTAACTGGCAATGCAGAATGCATTACAAATATTAATTCCAAACTTGAATCAATCGGTAAAACCTTAGGCTTGACCATCATTGCAAAAGAGACTCAACCGCAAGATACAAGCCAAAAACGCTTACCTTACCAGGTAACCGTCGTTTCAATGGATCACCCCGGTATTGTGCATGACATTTCAGATTTTTTTTCCAGCCGCAATCTGAATATTGAAGAAATAGAAACAAAAACCTACCCCGCCGCACACACCGGTACACCCATGTTTTCACTGGATATGACCATTAGTGTTCCTGCAGATAGTTCAGTACGAACTTTACGCGATGAGTTTATTATTTTCTGTGATGATTTAAACCTGGATGCAAGTTTGGAGAGTAAGCGGTAAATAAATTTTATTATTTTATACGTCAGCTATTAGTTCTTTAAAAATGGACAATGATATTATGTAGTATATTAGAGAATAATGTGCTCTGACCCCGTTCTT
>VAPK011296254.1_pt1 | contig 14057 bp, 13 predicted proteins | sample 3395031 | NCBI WGS metagenome assembly VAPK01 (sample SAMN08290443, study PRJNA428436) | hydrothermal vent metagenome | isolation source: Deep-sea hydrothermal vent chimney 1 | place: Pacific Ocean: Juan De Fuca Ridge | reverse complement strand
GCCGCCTAACTCTTTGATAGGCAAATCAGCCATACCGTCGCCGAGAAATATTATATACTTCATTTTTATATCCTTAACCATTACATTCAAAGAAATTCTGCAACTTGTTGGTGCGCCCAGGAGGATTCGAACCTCTGGCCTCCAGTTCCGCAAACTGATGCTCTATCCAGCTGAGCTATGGGCGCAATTAAAACTATTCTATATTAAGAACCGATCAATTGCAAGTTTTTTCCGTATAGTAAACTTGACAAGCATTCTATTATAACTATATTAGCATATATGCGCGTAATAGGGAGGGTGCTATGGAAGATAAGTTATTGGCAAAAAAGGTGGATATATTAAAGGCCGTATCGCAGTCAACAAGAATAAGGATATTAAATTTACTAAGAAATGGTGAGAAATGTATTTGTAAAATGGTTCCAGTATTAGGGGAAGAACAGGTAAATATATCAAAGCATCTTGCTATCCTAAGGCATGCCGGACTTGTAGAGTTTAGAAAGGAAGGTGTTAGTTCATATTACAAGGTTTCCCATAAAGAGGTATTTAAGATTATAGAACTTGCCGACATTATCCTAAAAAAAGAATTGACTAAGGCAGATGAGATGATAAGGATGGGTATGCAAGATGAAAATCATGCTACGTGATATAACTATCATAGTAGTTGCTATGCTATTATCCTCTTCTGCATTGGCTTACGACACAAAGCCCTTAACACTAAATAACGCTATAAAAATAGCGTTAAAAAATAGTCCGATTATCAAATCTTCAGAGTTTGACTTGAGGGCATCCAAAGCTTCACTTGGAGCTGCAAAAGGTCTGAGATTTCCTAAGATTGATCTCAGGGCATCATATACGAGATTCAATCGGAGCACTCCTTATATAGCGGCTCAAAGCAAACGAATTCCCGGGTTATTCAGTAACCAGGTTTATTCTTGGAATTTATCTTCTGAAATACCGATTTACGAAGGTGGAAAATTGAGTGATCAAGTAAACATTGCTAAAATCCAAATGTCTGCGATGAGATTAAAGGTGAGATTTACCCGTAATGATCTTATCGCAAATGTTACAAACAGCTTCAATAAAATCCTTCAACTACAGCAGTTGAGAAAGGCACGGGCAGACTCAATAAAATCCTTTCAGAATCAGCGAGATAATACCGGTATGCTTGTTAAAGTAGGAAGAGTTGCCAAAGTTGACCTTTTGCGTAGCAATGTTCTTCTGGCATCTGAAAAAGAAAAGCTTATCAATGCAGGAGAGGCTATCGAAAGGGCAAGAAATACGCTCGCTTTTTTTATGGATGTTGATAGAGGAACGATTGATAATATCAAAGGAATGCTAAACGGTTCGTCTGAAATAAACATAAGCGGCATAGAGACCCGAATAAATAAAAGGCCTGCCGTACTATATTTAATGCAGAAAGTAAGACAGGCAAAAAAGAGAGTATATCTTGCCAAAGATAGGAGATATCCGAAATTATCTTTAGTTGCCGGATATGGAAGCCGTGCAGGAAGCGGACTTGAAAATAATCGGGAACTGTGGCAGGCAGGCGTTGTTGCATCAATAAATATATTCAGCGGAGGAGTGATATCATCAGATATAATGAAGCAGAAGGCTTTATATAGAAAAGCCGAAGAGGTTTTGAGAGTTGAAAAATTAACCGATAAACTCGCTGCGTATAATGCCGTATCGCTATTTAATCAAGCAGCTTCAAAGCTTAATGTTGCTAAAACAGCTCTTAAACAAGCTGCAGAAAGTCTTAGAATAGAAAATCTAAAATACAAAACAGGTGCAGGCACAATTACAGATGTTCTCATGGCTCAATCCGCACTAAGTGATGCTCAGGCAAATGTTTTTCAAGCTCTTTTCGACAAAAGTGCTGCTGCAACCAATTTTAGGCTGGCAACAGGTACATTAAAGGGATTTAAAGGAGATGAACAGTGATTAAAAAAGTTATAACTATATTGGTGATAATTCTACTTGCTGTCGGAGCGGTGCTGGTTGTTAAACATAGAAAACAGGTCATATCGAAAACTCCGCATGATATGGCTTACCCGATACCGGTTACCGTGTATAAGGCAAAACATGGTGAACTTATAAAATTCGTGCATTATCTCGGTACGGTTAAACCTATAAATTATGCCGATATATCATCAAGGGTTCTATCTTCGATTTTGTCTGTAAATGTTAGAGAAGGCGATTATGTTAAAAAAGGGGAGCTGCTGATAAGTTTAGATGCATCATCGATAGATGAATTACTCTCATCAAGCAAGCTGCAGATAATGGCTCAAGAAGATGAACTCTTAGGAGCAAAAGGACGATATGAAGCCCAGAATGCAATCTATCAAAGAGATAAAATATTATTTAATGCAGGGGCAATTTCAAAGGAGAAATTTCAATTGTCAAAAGCTTCAAAAGATACTGCTAAATCTTCGCTTGAGAACTTAAAAGCGCGTATTTTATCACAAAAAAAATCGTATTCTTCACTAAAAGCTCGAAGAGATTATACTAAAATTTATTCTCCTATGAATGGAGTCATAGCAGCAAGGCTTGAAGAGCCTGGCGAGATGGCGGCACAGGGCAAAGTAATTCTTAAAATTGAAGGAACGCATGCTTTCAAGATCTTGGCAAAAATTCCTCAGAATGAAATCTCATCTATGAGAGCGGGTGAAAAGGCGGTCTTGAAAGACGGAAATAAAAAAATAAATGCTGCTATAGGAAGGATTTATCCCGCTGTTAGCGACAATACACTGGGAACTATTGAGATAGATACCAAAAATCGTCCGTTTAACATTCCATCCGGCGGTGTAGTCGATGTCGAAGTAAAGGTGTCGGATATGAAAGGAACGATTGTTCCGATAAATAGTATATTAGAAAATCCGTCAAGCAATTTTGTATTTGCTGTAAATGATGGAAGAATTAGAATTATTCCTATTAAAATAATAGGAATAAATGATCGCTTCGCAGCTATTAAGGGCATAAAATCCGGCCAAGAGGTTGTTGTCGGCTATGAAGGGCTGTTTTTAAGACTTCACAATGGGCAACGCGTGCATGGAAGCATAGAGAATAACAATGACAATAGTTGAAACATATCTTAAAAAACCTTATTTAATCACATCTATTATATTTATTGCCGTTGTAATAGGGGTGATAGGTTACATTAGAATGCCGGTTAATCTATTTCCGGATACAAATTATCCCACAATTGCAATAATTACCTTTTATCCAGGTGCATCATCGGCTGATGTTGAAGACAAGGTGACAAAAATTATAGAACGAGAAGTAGGCACGATAGATAAGGTTAGACGGGTATCCTCATCTACAAAAGATGAGGTTTCGGCTGTTTCGGTAGAGTTCGGATATACAAAAGGACTTGAAGCGGCTGCAACCGATGTTGCCAATGCATTGAAAAAGATAACAGGCAGCCTGCCAAAAGGAATAAGGCAGCCTGAAATATTCAAAATAAGCACTGCAACTGCACCCGTTGTTACGCTTGCACTTACTCCGAAAAAGGGCTCCCAATATGATCTTACACGAATAAGACAGCTTGCGGATAACAATATAAAGGACGATTTGCTCAATATTCCTAATGTTGCCAACGTTGAAGTTTTCGGCGGCTATCAGCCGGAGCTGCTTGTCAGCGTTGATCCTAATCGGATGAACGGTTTTGGTATAAGTTTGCCGCAGCTGTTAACTGCGCTTTATTCGCAAAATGTTAATATTCCGGACGGTATGATAATAAGGAAAAATCATCAGTATCTGCTTAGAACATCAGGTGAGCTTAAAAACCTGAACGATGCCAAAAAAATCGTTGTCGGCAGAACAAAATCAGGGACAGTTTACCTTTCTGATATTGCCAAAATTATTCCGTCTTATCAGGAACGACAGTCGGCATATCATGGAAACGGTATTCCGGCTATAGCCGTCAATCTGCTTCGTTCTTATTCGGGAAACAGTTTTAATACTATACAGTCAATACGGAAGGCGCTTCCCTCTATAAAAAAGAAATACCCGGGCATTCGTTTTGATATAACAAATACGCAAGAAGATCTCATCGTCGAAAATAGCACAAATATGCTTTCTGCGCTGAAAGATGCGATATTAATGGTCGTTATTGTAATATTCCTTTTTCTTGCGGATACAAGGGCGAGTATTATCGCAGCAGTTTCCATACCCTTTACGTATCTTTTGACCTTTGCGATTATGTATCTTGCGGGGATGGAATTTGATATGGTAACACTCACAGCTATTGTCATTGCAGTTGGCATGCTGCTTGATGATGCTGTTGTGATTATTGAAAATATAGAAAGACACTACCGGATAGAAAGAGATAAGAAAAAAGCCGTATATGCCGGTACAAATGAAGTTATGCTTGCCGTATTCTCAGGTACATACGCAACGATAATGGTGCTCATCCCAATTATTTTTATCGGCGGATATGTGCAGAGAGTCTTAAGGCCGGTTTCAAGCACTCTCTCCATTGCCCTTATATCATCCTACATAGTTTCCATTACTGTTATTCCGTTGCTTTTCCCGTTTATAATGAAAACAACATCAAGCAAAAACAGATTTGAAAAAATAATCGGTCTTTTTGATCGATTTATCGTGTCGCCCTTAAGGGATTTTTTTGTTGGACTTCTTGGCAGTGCGCTTAAACATAGACTATTTTTTATTTTAGGAGCAATCGTTGTTTTCGGTTTAACAATGAAGCAGATGCCGCTTGTCGGCAAAGATCTTATGTCTCCTATGGATACAGGAATCGTAAAGGTTGGATTCACTACAAGTCCCAATGCATCGCTTAACAAAACAGAGGCGATTGCAAGCAAGATGGAAAAGATTATAAAAAATATGCACGGAGTATTGAGAATTTCTACCATGATTGGTTCTGAACCGGATGTAGTGAGCTTCGGCAGCGGTAGATCGCCCGAACAAGGTGCTATGACCATAGAGTTTGTAAATCGTTTTCATAGAAAAAAATCAATTTGGCAGATAGAAGGTTACCTTAGAAATAAATTTAGACAGATTAAAGGTGTTAGATATGTGAATGTGTTTGATTATGGGGCAACTCCGCTTTCCTCTATTGCAGCTCCGGTTGACATCATGATAAGCGGCCCGAATGCTAAAATTCTTGATAGAATCGGCAGCAGCATAGTCAAAAAAATGAAAAATGTGAAAGGGATTACAAGTGTATCAAGAAGCTGGACGTTAGATAAAATAGAGCTTTCATACAAGGTTAACATGGATAAAGCGGCACTTTATAAGATTTCGCCTACTGATATATCGCATCAGGCTGAAATTGCCATTAGAGGTGGTGTATCATCCGTGTTTATGGTGCCGGGAGAAAACGGATATTCTATCAGGGTGAAATTTCCTTCCGAATATAGAGATAATATATCAATAATAAAATCGATGTTAATCAGCACTCCGATGGGTATGGTTCCCTTAAGTTCATTGGGTAGTTTTAAGAGAATTAAAACACAAACCATAATAACAAGGCAGAATCTAAAGCCTACTCTTGATATTTATGGCTATAGGAGTAAAACTCCTATTAGCCAAATTCAAACTGCTATTGGCAAATTTTTAAAAAGCGTGGCGCTTCCTTCGGGATATTCCATCACAAATGAGGGAAGCACTAAACAGATGGCCGAATCTAACAAGCGAATTAAAGCGGCTCTTATAATTGGTCTTATGCTGCTTTATTTTGCGCTTGTACCGGCATTTAAGTCATATTTAAATCCTATATCTATTATGTCTGTCATACCTTTTGCGCTTGTTGGAGCCGTATGGGCTCTGCTTATTATGGGAAAGCATCAATCAATGCCTGCATCAATGGGAATGATTTTGCTCTCTGGAATAGTGGTTAAAAACTCAATATTGCTTATTGACTTCATAGAAGCGGCAAGGGCGGAAGGGCAGAGCATTCGGGAGGCAATAATAGGAAGCGTGAAAACAAGAACAAGACCGATTCTTATGACTGCAACTGGAACTATTGTAGGTATGCTGCCAATTGCTCTTGAGTGGGAAGTGGGTATAGAAAGATTATCGCCAATGGCAGTTGTTGCGGTAGGCGGATTATTGGTTTCTACATTTCTAACACTTATATATGTACCTATAATTTATAGCCTTTTTGATGATATGAAAAATAAAGTACGGGCGCTGGTTTATAAGCGTAAACTTGTTAAGAAAATTAATTAACCGTTGCGTTGGATTTGAGAAGAAAGTGTTGAATGAAAGAGAGACTGCCGCAGCCGATCCACTGCCTCGCAGTAACGGAGTTTCTGAGTCGTTGCAACCAACCTATTTTTGCATTGCGAGCAAAGCGAAGCAATCTACCCACTCTTCAACTGACCTCACAAAACAGGCGAATAAACAGAAGTGAAAATGCGTTAAAAAAACAACTGTTTGAGCAGTCTTGATTTTTTGGTTCTTTTTCATCAAGGAAAAAGAACATTTAAACAAAAGGTTTTTGATAATGTTTAATGTTGAGTGTTCAATGTTAAATGAACGGAAAAGAGAGATTGCTTCGGCAAAAGCCTCGCAGTGACAGAGGGGAATAGGATTTTATGGACTTAGGATATTGAAAGAGAAATTAATAGACTTGCTTTCTAAATCCGAATCTGATGCAAGCGTGATGCATAAGGTGATCTAATTTATAAATTTTTTATGGAGGATTATTATGAGAGAATTTGATGAAGAATTTGAGAATGCGGTAAGATTTCATGGGCATAAATGTCCTGCAATGCCGATAGGATTCAGGGCAGGAAAAATAGCTATGAGAATGCTTGGGGTACAAAGATCTAAAAACAAAGAGCTGACTATCTTGTCGGAAACAGGAAAAGGACATGCTGCAGGATGTTTTCTTGATGGAATTATGAGCGCTACAGGATGCACATACGGCAAAGCAAATATACAAAAACTTTATTATAATAAACTGGCTTTTACATTGACAGATGCAAAAACGAATAGATCTATAAGAGTTTCAGTTAATCCGGATTTTTTGGAAAAAGCACTTAACTCTCCGTTTGTTCAAAAGCGTAAAAATGGTATAGAGCCACAGGATATACCTGCAGAAATTGTTGATCCTCTCGTAAATAAGGTGCTTACTGTACAGGAAAAAGAGGTTTTTAGTATTGGTAAAATAAAAAAAGTAGCAGTAGAAAAGAAAAAAGGAATTTTCGATGCAAAAAGATGTGATAATTGCGGTGAGATAACTTTCGTTAATAAACTCAGACTTTCTTCCGATGGAAGGCTGTTGTGCATACCATGTTCGGCATATGGTGAGTAAGAGACTATAATGATCATAACAGTAGCGGCGTTCTCCGTTCTAATTCTATCGTTTATTTTTTCAATGCTTGGACTTGGCGGAGCTATGCTTTATATTCCCGTTTTCCATTGGCTTGGCCTTAATTTAAAATACGAGGCAATTCCAACCGGACTTTTGCTTAACGGAATAACAGCTCTTTCAGCGGCTATTGTGTATATTCGCTCAGGTATGGTAGATATCAAGGGTACTATTCCGCTTGTTATTTTTTCTTTTATCGGAGCTCCTATCGGTGCATATTTTACTAAAATGCTGCCTGTAAATTTATTGATTTTTTTATTTGCAGTTGCAATGATTTTTGCAGGTTTTAGAATGCTCTTCACAAATAATAAAATAGATGGAGGCCATGTAAGTCTGCCTAAAAATAGAAGACTCGCTATTATGAGTATAGGCGGGTTCATCATTGGAATGATTGCGGGTCTTCTCGGTGTCGGCGGCGGTTTTCTTTTTGTTCCTCTAATGCTTTCTATAGGTTATCCTATAAAAAGAGCCGCAGCTACTAGCTCGTTTGTCGTCGTGTTCTCATCGTTTTCGGGTTTTGCCGGCCATATAGCGGAAGGACATTGGAATTTTCAGCTAATGCTATTTACGGGAATCGCAGTAATTATCGGCTCACAAATCGGATCTCGCGTCATGAAAGATAAAATGAAACCAAAATGGATAAAAGGAATGTTTGCGGTTATACTATTAGCTGTTGCGGCAAAATTGCTTATTAAATTATCGCTGGGAATATAGAGGATGACCGATCGGTCAGCAAGCGACTTAGCGATTACTAAATATTTTCATCTCAGCTCTTTTGCTCCGGAGAATTGTTATTCACAAATTCCTTATTCTTTATCAGCGTTTCTATTCGGAACGGCAAATTTTTTCCTTATTTGTACGATTTCGGCTCAGTTGCATTGATTGGGTTCTATAATCCGGAGAGGTAAAATGTATTATTTTTATATGGCAACTGCATTAGCGATCTTTGTTTCTTTAATTATAGACCGACAGAAGACTCTCAAGGCTGTTAAAATAGCGCTTAAGAAATTTGTAAATATTTTGCCGGCTTTTATAACTATGCTCATTTTTGTTTCGGTTATTCTTTTCCTTGTTCCTGATAAAGATATTTTGAAATACCTTGGGAGTAATAATAAATTTGTTGGTGTAATTATAGCTTCCTTTTTTGGCTCAATAACATTGATGCCCGGCTTTATTGCGTTTCCGTTAAGCGGAATCCTATTGGCAAAGGGGGTTCCTTATATGGTTTTGTCGGCTTTTACAACAACTTTGATGATGGTAGGAGTCCTTACGTATCCTATAGAAAAAGAGTATTTTGGAACGAAGGTAACCATAATAAGAAATGTAATCAGTTTTTTTATTGCCCTTATTGCGGCTGTGATGACAGGTATTTTCTTTGGTGAAATATTTTAATGAAACGAAATAAAACCATAAAGATATCGGTTTTATCTATTTATATTGCCTTCGTGCTATTTTCTTTCATAATTGATTTTGACCCGGGAAAGCAGATAGGTATAAATTTCATCACTTTTTCTTTAAGCATGATTAAAATATTGCCGTGCGCCTTTATTTTGATAGGTCTTTTTGAGGTATGGGTGAAAAATGAAACTATTGAAAAGCATTTTGGAAAAACATCAGGTATTAGGGGCTATATATTGGCTGTTCTGCTTGCGAGCACTACAGTTGGAGGATTATACGTATCTTTTCCAGTTGCATACTCTTTGCACAACAAAGGGGCAAAACTTAGCGTTATTTTCACATATATTGGAGCTTCGGCAGTTTGCAGAATTCCCATGATAACATTTGAAATCTCTTTCATGGGCATGAAATTTACAACAATAAGATTGCTTGTCTCATTACCGCTGGTAATTATATCTTCAATTTTATTGGGTGGTTATTTGGAAAAAAGGAAATATGAAATGAAGAGAGAAAATTAATTTTCTTATTTAATACTTCTCTTGGGGGTTGTATTCCCCGCCGCTTGCGGCGTAAAATGTTTATGTGAGCGACTATATACATAAGAGTCATAACATAACGGTATTGATATATCATTTGGTATTTCCGGCCAAGTATAGGCGTGCGGTGTTCGATGATCATGCGGATGATGTGGTGAAAGAAGTCTGTCTGGATATTGAGAAACGATATCAGATGAAATTCCTGGAGATTGGTACAGATAAAGATCATACTCATTTCTTGGTGCAGTCTGTTACGACATATAGCCTGCATTCCCGTCCTTATTGTAACGAGGATGGGGGTTTGACTCCCAACTTTTCGTAAAGCCCCATCTGCCGGTTGGTCATTTCTCCGACATATGACTGATGACCCTGCTGCTCGAAACCTTCAATAATATCCAGCTCATCCAGTAACCCCTGCATCGTGGTGTTTTTGAACAGACCTGTACTCTGCATCTTTTTCTTGATATAGGACAGAACAATGAGGGCGAGAAACTCCACAAACAGCTTTCCATCCAAACTCTGTTCTGAGGACACCGCCAGTCTCCGAAGATTCAACCGCTCTTTCAGGTTTCCAAAAGCCTTTTCAACCAAGTCTTTATTGCGGTAAATTTCCAAAGCTTCAATGGGATTTTTGATATCGTTGCTTAGAAGAGCAAAATAGCCATAGTTCTTTTTTGTATCTGCAATAGCTTTTTCTTTTGCCACGACCCTGATGCCTCTTGCAGGAGTATGGATAACTTCAAAATAGGCGGCATACAATCTTTCATGATCCGGGTTTCTTTTTCCGCTTTCCAGTTCAATTTGCAGCTTGTGCAGCAATTTGTTGAGTGCCCTCTCACGCTCTAAAGCCCGTTCTGCCGAGTAGTACAAATGGAGATACATTCTTCGGGTGCTTTTCAATGTATCTCCTTTATAGGGACGAGCCTGTAAATACTCCCATTTAATCGGCATGGCATAAGCGTATAAATCATACGCGGGACTGTAATGCTTCCAGCTTCTGAACCTGTCCCGTTCGGAATTAAGCCCTGTTTTTACAATCTTCAGTGATGACCTGGCGGCAATCAGAAATTTCAAATGGTTCTTATACAAAGCGTTAATGTTATCTGCGCTGTAAAATCCCCGGTCCATCACCAGTTTGATACGGTCAAGCTCCATAAAATGGATATCCGCCAACAGTTTTTTCAGGGTTTTAACATCAGGGATATGTCCGGCAATCTTCCGATAATAGAATGGAAGTTGAGAGGTCTGACCAAACAACATGGCAAGGTTGATCTGTTCCAGCGGTTCATGGTCCTTATTAAATCCATATCGTACTTGGTTCAGGCACTTGGAATAGCTGGATATCGAGGTTGTGTCGTATACCCAATACTCCCTTTCTGCCCTGCGCTTTCCCTGCAGGCGGAAAGAAACGTTCCCTGGCTTCCTCCGTGATGGAAGCAAACACCTCACTGCTTCTTTGAGATGGGATTGTCTTTTCGTATGGATGTTTATGAATTGCCGACCATCTGGGGAAACGGCTCAGTGGGTTTTTGTCCTCAAGAATAAGATAATAAGCAATAGACAGAAGCTGTTTGTATTGTTTGGGAAAGCATTTTTTCAAGTCATTCGCCACGCCCAGGGTCTCCACAATTTTATCAAACAGGTAGGTTGCACCATAAAAGTTGCGGGATATCCGGGTGATGGGAACCGGCCCCCTCCCTGTCTTTTCTTTTGAAGTGTTCGGTATTCTTTTCCGTGTCGGAACAATCTTTTTTGTTCCAGGATCTACTTTACCAATGCATTTTCGTTTTGCCCGAGACTGCTTTTTCTCTTTGTCCCAAAAGGATATTGATTCATAGGCATATGTCACGCCTGTTTTTTTGTTTGCCTGGTATACGATTGCTGCCATTTTGCCTCCCTTATACATCGTTACAACATTATGCATTGTAACGATGGAAAATGCAAGAGAAATCCTGGCTAATTGACAAGTATTATTACCCCTATCAACAATTACTCATTACATTTTTGCGGGAATGCAGGTTATAGCGTAACCAGGATCTTAATGATAATAAAAAGCCTCACAGCACGAGAAGTATTCAGTCGCTGTCCTGAAGTGAAAAAGCAATTGTGGGGAGGCGAATTCTGGACGGATGGTTACTTCGTAAGCATTGTAGGAAAACATGGGAATGAGGATATGATCGGCAAATATGTCAAAGATCAAGGAATAGAGTATCGGAAACTGTATGAAGATCGCCAATTGTCGCTCTTCTAATACCCCGCTGCTTGCGGCGGGGTTCTTTATTTAGAGGCGTTTTTGAAGTTTGTCACCAATAACGGTGAACGATAACACTGTCATTAGTATTGCAACACCGGGAAATAAACTCAGCCACCATGCTATAGAGATAAAATCTTTTCCTTCAGAAAGAATCGATCCCCACGAAGCGGTTGGAGGTTCTACGCCTATGCCGAGAAAACTGAGTGAGGATTCTGTCAAAATTGCAATTCCAATACCGAGTGTTGCATTCACTATAACAGGTGCAAGACTGTTTGGTATGAGATGATAAATTAGAATTTTCATCTCTTTTTGACCCATCAGCCGGCTTGACAGTATAAACTCAGCTTTTTTCAGCCGCATAATCTCAGCTCTTACCATTCTTGCTACGCCCATCCAGCTTGTAAGCCCTATTACAATCATGATATTTATTATTCCGGGACCTACATAGCTTATTATTGCAAGTATGAGAAAAAACACAGGAAATGCCAGGAAAACATCTGCCAAACGCATGATAAGGGCATCTATCAAACCGCCTTTAAACCCTGCAATTCCGCCAAGTAAAACGCCAATGATAGTTGATATGCCGACAGCTATAAGTCCAACCTCCATTGATATTCTGCTCCCGTATATCATTCTTGAGAGTAGATCACGTCCAAGCCGATCTGTTCCGAGAAGATAAACTGACGATGGCGGAGACAATACCGCTTTGTGTATTTGATAAGGATTGTACGGAGCTACAACAGGTGCCAAGACTGCCATTGATATAACTATCAACACAAATATGATAGATAATTTGAGCGATAAGCTGTTTTTTTTCAAATTATGCAGTAAACACCGCCTTTTTCACGCGACTTTACTTCATATAATGCACTGTCCACCCTCGTAAGAACCGATTCCATGCTGTCTTTTTTGGATACACTTGTTACGCCGCATGAACAGGTTATACTGAAAAGGCTGTTTTTGTACCTGTATTGAGTCTTAGATATCCTACTTAATATTTTATTACCCGTAATAGTTGCCTGCTCACTATCGGTTTCAGGTAAAACCACTATAAATTCGTCACCCCCATAGCGAAAGACGCTATCGGTAGATCTCATACTTGTTTTAAATATATTTGCAACTGCCTGCAGCACTCTATCGCCTACTATATGACCGTAGTTATCATTAACTTTCTTAAAATTATCCAAGTCCAGCATAATAATAGAGAGTTTAATATTGTATCGTTTAACCCTTTCTAACTCTTTGGTGATAGTCTCTTCAAGCAGCCGTCTCATGCCGATTCCAGTGAGATGGTCGGTAAAACCTGTGGACAGCATTTTTTCAAAGAGTTTTGCTTCATAGAGTAGAATACTATTTGATGTTTCCATATGCTCACGGAGCAATTTATTGGCATCCTTTATGATTTCTACCTCATCGATAATTCTCGATGCTGTATTTTTGCTGATATCCACATCGATAATGTTTGATAATTCTCTTTCGCTTCTTGAAACTTTCTCAGAATGGTCATTGACGGCATTCATTACATCATTTATCACACCTTTTATCTTATCTGTCTCTCTCTTAAGTTTTTTTGAACTTATCTTGGCCTTAATTTGATCGGCGTATACTTGATAATCAGCCATTCCTTCTTTTTCGTAGAACTGTTTAAAATAAAACTCGTACACATCGGGTGTAGGCAGTTCGCCTGTCTTGGAAATTTTATTTATGGCTTTTTCTGATATCTGTCTTACTAATTCATTTTTATTCATTTTTCATTTCACTCCCTCTAAAAACATAATATCACCGGAAACTATCTTTTTCTCCACATCACCGTCTTTAACCAAAAGACAGCCGATTTCATCTATATCTTTTGCATATCCGCTTATTTTAGTACCGAAATCATTAATCAGCACTTTTCTGCCAATTGTATTGTTGTGCAATTTCCAGTATGATATTAGGAAGTTGGAGTTATTGGTTATATTATTAAGCTGCCTATCAAGCTCATCAATCAGTAAACCGACAAGTTCCATAGGGTTTATATAGCTGCCGTTTTCTGAAAGTGAAGCATAATTCTCGTTTTCTTTGAGGTCAAGTCCAATTCCAATCGCAATATATGTTATGCTGTTTCCTTCAGTTTCACTTTCTATTAAAATACCGCATATTTTTTTATCATCGTAATAAATGTCATTTGGCCATTTGATTTTTGTATTTATCTTATATTTTTCCTTAAGCAATTTGTGTACTGCTACACATGCAGCAATATTGATTAACGGCAGCGATTTTATCAATAAGAGATTTGGCTTGACGGCAACACTCATATAAATACCTGAATCAATTTGTGAAACCCATTTGTTTCCATGTCTTCCCCTGCCTGTTGTCTGTTTTCTTGCCAATGCAATAACTCTGCTGCCGTTTTTGTAACAACTCCTTGCTGTATCCATAGTTGAACTGACTTGTTTATGAAATAGTACGGTGTTAGGAAGCCATTTTGTTTTTTTAATACTATATCCTGATGGCCACAAACGGGTTGGATGATCTGACAATCTATATC